>ENA-ORLY01000169-ORLY01000169.1-human-gut-metagenome-genome-assembly--contig:-NODE-169-length-98053-cov-46.616263_pt1 | contig 98053 bp, 83 predicted proteins | sample MGYA00243071_ERZ508832 | MGnify/ENA primary metagenome ERZ508832 (study PRJEB26277, sample SAMN04329777) | human gut metagenome | biome: human-associated habitat | host: Homo sapiens | place: USA... | reverse complement strand
TTTTGGTTGTTTTCGCTTTTGGGGAGTACTGATATTCAGCACTTTATAACTCTGAAGCAGATTCTCAAGAAGAAGATTATGATGGTTGTAGGTGCATGTATCTTCCTCATTGCAGCAGCTCAGGCATTGCCATTGTTCTTTGGCGTAACCAACGTTTAAGTTTTGAGTTATGGCAAGTGATAATCAAGGGCTATATCCTGATTATCCGGTTTTCAAGGGGCTTCAGAAGCCCCTTGAATTTCTGGGTTTGCAAGGAAGGTATATCTATTGGGCAGCCGGCGCAGTTGGTGGTGGCATTCTAGGCTTTTTGATATTCTACATGTGGATTGGTTTCATAGTAGGACTTGTCTATCTCACCATTGTAATAGGTTTTGGTGGAGCGATGATATTCATCAAACAGCATAAGGGATTGCATTCCAAGAACCATAGTAAAGGCGTATATGTACTTGCCCACCTGCAACAGTATAGAAGCAGATGAGCAAGTTTTTTATTTCTAAAAACTATCAGTATGATTTCAATTTTTGTTATTGTCGTATTTAGCTCCATCCTGGTGGGTATGGCTATTTCCGTGAGTGCGTTTGGTACTGGCGGTAAGCGAGCCAAGATGTTTGAAAATATCTATTTCAGTGTAGAGGATGTGGATAGAATTGGCGTGGTGTATACAAAGAAGGGTGATTATTCTGCCATTCTCAAAATGGAGAATCCGGTAAGAAAATACTCAGCAGATATAGATAGCTATTACGACTTCACCACCCTGATGGCATCTGTAATGCAATTGTTGGGAGACGGATATGCCATCCATAAGCAGGATATCTTTGTCCGTAAGAAATTTGATATGAACAGGATATCTTCTGAAAACAAAGACTGCAAGAAGCGTTTCCTTTCAGACGCATATTTCCGTTTCTTCAATGGTAGAACCTATACAGAGAGCACTACTTATCTCACTATTACACAGCGAGGCAAGAGTGGTGGTCTCAAAACCTACGACTCTAACAAATGGAGAGACTTTCTCGTGAAGATACGTAAAGTGGAAGACCGTTTGAAGAGTGGCGAGATAAGCTGCAAGTTCCTCACATCCAAGGAATGCCAGGAGTTTGCAGACCGTTTCTTTGCGGTTGATTTCACAAATGAGAAAGTAAGCATGTCCAATTTCAAGGTAGACAGTGAAGAAATCGGCATGGGCAATTTCCACGTGAAAGTGTACAGTCTCCTAGATATAGACAATGTAGGATTACCGAGCAATCTCCGTCCCTATAGTGAAACAACAGTCAACAATGCCGTTCTTCCAGAGGATCTGCTCTCAGAGATAGACCATATCCCTGGTGTAGATACCGTTATTTATAATCAGATTCTCTTCCTTCCTAACCAGAAGAGAGAGATGGCAAAGTTGGATAAGAAGAAAAACCGCCATGCATCTATCCCAAATCCGTCCAATCTGATAGCAGTAGAAGATATCAAGGCTGTACAGAACGAAATTGCAAGAAATAGCAAAACCCTTGTATATGCACACTTTAATCTCGTCATAAAGATTGACGCAGACAAGGATTTTCAGAAGATTACCAACAATTTGGAAAACATCTTCTCCAAGTACAGCATAAATATCTCCAAGCGTGCCTATAACCAGTTGGAACTGTTCGTGGCAAGCTTTCCTGGCAACTGTTTCCGTCTCAACCAGGACTATGATCAGTTCCTTACGTTGTCAGAGGCAGCTCTGTGTCTGATGTATAAGGAGCATCAAGCCAAGGGAGACCAGTCTTCCCTGAAATGCTACTATACAGACCGCCAGGGTGTACCGATGCCTATAGATACCACCGGTAAGGAAGGAAAGGTGAAGTATACCAACAACTCCAATTTCTTCGTATTGGGACCCTCCGGAAGCGGAAAGAGCTTCTTCATGAACACGGTGATGCGACAATATTATGAGCAGGACACAGATGTTGTGATTGTAGATACCGGTGACAGCTATGAGGGAATCTGCAGCTACTTCGGGGGAACCTACATTTCCTACACCAAGGAAAAACCTATCTCCATGAATCCGTTCAAGATTACCAAGATGGAGTATGAGCAGAACTTCGGAGAGAAGAAAAACTTCCTGAAGAACCTTATCTTCCAGATATATAAGGGAGCCAGCCAACCTTCAATGTTGGAAGAGACCATTATCAACCAGACCATCGTGGAGTATTATGAAGCCTACTTCCATCCTTTTGAGGGTTTCACGGACGAAGAGCGTGAAAAAATGAAAGATGCCATCCTGCTTCAGGACAAGACCAATGGCAAGTATGAAGAGTATGAGCTGAAAATGGAAGAGCGTTATGGCGAAGAGTTTAACCTGGAACTTTCAGAAAACAGGGAACTTTCAGAAAAAGACAAACGTAGGGTACCGAAGCTCAAAGCCATCATCGATGACAGCGCAGCTACCGAGGGCGAGAAGGAACAAGCAAAGAAAGCCCTTCAGCGACTCACCCCGGAAGCTATTGAAAATAACTATCTTATGCGTATTGAAAGAAAGCTGGAGAAGGTGGAGCGACAGAAGAAGAAGTTGAAGGTGACAGACCTGTCATTCAACACCTACTATGAGTTTGTCCTGGAGCGTATTCCGCAGATTATGAAACAGCAGAACATCAGTTTTGATATCCATAATTTTGCAACTATTCTCAAACCTTTCTATAAAGGTGGAGAGAAGGAATACATTCTTAACAACGATTTGGATGCTTCTCTCTTTGATGAGAAGTTCATCGTCTTCGAGATTGATAAGGTGAAGGATGACAAAGTCCTCTTCCCTATCATCGTGCTCATCATCATGGACGTGTTCACCCAGAAGATGCGTATCAAGAAGAGCAGAAAATGCCTGGTTATCGAGGAAGCCTGGAAAGCCATAGCCACACCGACGATGGCAGAATATATCAAGTATCTCTATAAGACCGCCCGTAAGCACTGGGCAATGGTGGGTGTTGTGACCCAGGAGATACAGGATATAACCTCCTCCCCTATCGTGAAGGAAGCCATCATCAACAATTCCGATGTGTTCATGCTTCTCGACCAGAGTAAGTTTAAGGATAAGTTTGATGAGATCAAGGCAACCCTTGCACTCACCGATAATGACTGCAAGAAGATTTTCACCATCAACCGTCTTGACAACAAGGACGGACGAACCTATTTCAAGGAAGTCTTTCTGAAAAGGGGTCAGTCTGGTGAAGTATTGGGTGTAGAGGAACCGCCAGAGTGTTATATGGCGTATACTACTGAGAAAGCAGAAAAGGAAGCCTTGAAACTCTATCTCAAACTTATGCAGACAGACTACCAGCATGCCATTGAGCAGTTTGTAAGCGACTGGCACAACAGTGGCATCGACAAATGTCTGGAGTTCTCTCAGAAAGTATTGAAAGAGAAGAAAGTCTTTTATTACAAGAAAAATAATGGATAAGCAATGAAAAGAATCAATACCCTATTACTATTGATGCTGTTTTCCTGCAAGATGATGGCTGTGGTTTGGCACAACGTCAACATCGACAAGAAAACAGCTGCTGCCATGACTGCCGCTTATGAGGTGGAAATAGCAATGGAGACAATGGCAAACGGACACCTGCAAAATATTCTCAATCACTACAGGTCAGCTTCAGTAGCCACTGCCGGAATTTTAGTGTCCAAAAAGAAAGACCGGGATGCCATGCGCAACCCTGGTCTTTTTGCGTCAGAGGAAAACTACTACTATACAAGAATCCTGGATATGGTGAAAAACCGGATTATGCCGAAGTTCATCACGGTGGCATCCCTGATGGTCAAACAGCCGGAGAATGCCATCTATTGGGGTCCCTACCTTTTGAAAACCACCACCAATGTGGAACAGCTCTGCAAACAGTTTGAACTGGTGTGTACCAATGGAAGACTTTCCTTCAAGGATGTCCAGTTTCTCCTCATCAATGACAAGCTGCAGGCTGTGTTTGACTTAGCCAGAATGGGCAGTGAGGTCAACTGGAAAGAACTGCTGGATCATCTGGGAGATTTCGGAAAGGAGTTGTCCGCAGATGATTTAGTGGAAGATTTCAAGAATCTCGGTGGCAAGCTGGCTTCCATCGGACAGAATACTGCCGACAGTAACTGGGCTGAGATATCCAAGATTGGAGAGATTTTTCATTCCAAGCCGAAGGAAATCTACAACATGTTCAAGAGCTTCAAAAGTCAGTATGAAAACTATAAGAATGCCGGTAATGTAAAGAATATCCTGATGAGCGTCATCAAAACTGCAGATGCAGAGGGTGTTGCCAACCTCTTCAAGATAGACGATTACAATGTGAGCGGCTATATCAGCAATTATGTAAAAGAACTGCAGGGAGAATACTATACCCAAAGATGGTATATCTATACAGTAGACAGTGGCAAAAAAGAAATTGCCTCATATTGTCCTTCTGCTCCTGCCAGCACAAATAACGAGGACTCATGGACTGGTTGGATTTACAAATGTAATTATATGAAAACTTCTACTCCTCCATTTCCAACTCTTACCACATCTGAGTACAATCAGCTAAAGACAGCTGCAGAAAAATCCACAGATTGGAATGCCAGCAGAAAGAAGGAATATGAAAAGAATAATCCAGGGCATACTATAAGTCTGAATTACGAACAACGTTCTTACAATTATGTCCGTGATAAAAGTGGTGGTATTGGGTCACATTCGAAGCATTGGCGAGGCAGACACTTTTCTGTATATATGACTGTAACAGACTCATGGTACATCAAACAAGAAGTTTATGAGGAAATCTTTGACTCCCAGACGATGGATCTGAAAACCTTCAAGGAAAAAATGAAGATCCGTCTCCAGGGCTATCAAGATGAGACATCCGATCAAGATGAGAGCATAACCTACCATCTTGAATGTGATGACCCTCACTATTACACAATGGCAGATGAGAAGAAGATGGAAGGCTGCAGTTCTGTAAGTTTTGTGGCAAACTGTAAGGGTGGAGCCAAGTTAGGAGAAGGCAGTTTCAACTGGAAGGAGAACGGCAAACAGGGTAATCATCTCAACGAAGCATCCAAAGGCTTTGCAAAGGAGCCTACGCCGGATTCAGAGGGAGAAGGTATCAACACGCTGCTTGATAAGCAAAAGAAATATGAAAATCAGATTGCATCCTTGAAGAAACAGATTTCCGACAATGACAAAAGGATGCAATCTCTCCTACAACAGAAAAGCCAAGCTCTTTTCAAGGGTAACAAGACCCAGGCAAATGCCTTGCAGAAGCAGTATGACGAGCTTTCTGATGCCAATGCTGCCCTGAAACAGCAGTTGAATACTACTCAAAACGACCTCAATCAACTTAACAATGGTATTGATGAGTATTATAAAGACCTTGCAGATAACAGGGATGGCAAGTATAGAATCAATGACAACATGGCTGAGCTGGAAGGAATGTATCAGATACAGTGGTCCGACCAGGGCGAATGGGTAGATGGTAACAATCAGTATATCTTCATCCGTCACGGCTACTGCCCTACTGTCAAGAGTCTGGTAACTTATACTGCTACCCTCACCCTTGCCCAGAAGCCGAAATATCTCCTGGGTGTAAGAATCCACCGAGCCATCCTGTCGGTAGATTTCAACCTCACCAGTGAGTATGCTGCCGACAATGTGGTTGCCGTGATGCAGCTCGACATGAAAAAGAGTGAGAAAGATCGTGCAGAAGAGGTAAATGCCAAGTTGAAGGAACTCATTGAAGGCCTTCCGGACTGCAACATCAGCATCAAATACAACTATGCCGATTCTTCCGAAGAAGAAGATGATGCAGATGCCATTCATCTGCTCTGGGCTTGTGACCGACTGGATGTAGCCAGAGAGATAGACTTCCAGCTGGTATCTATCTACAACCAGCTCGTACTCCTCGAAAAGGTCATGGACAGCAGGACAACCATCCTGGATTTCCTGAAGCACAAGATTTTCGATGCTGTGGGCAGAGCCTCACGTGGAGCCATCGCTGACTATGCCCTCTCCAGGTGGCAGGACGCATCTGCCAAAGCAGCTCAGAAAGCCTCTTTGAAGGGTTCGGTGAGTGGAGACAATGAAACTGATAAAAATAACAACAGTAAATCAAGACAACAATGAAAAAACAGGGTTTGGTATTTGTGATTATGACAATGCTTTTCGTCTTCCCGGCGAAGAGCTTTGCCATATTGGACTATGATGCTGGCTCACTGGAGACCATGATCAGCAACCATAAGAAGGTGAGAACCGTACTTGGCATACGTGCGGCAGCAGAGATGGGGGTGTTGGAAGCCCATAAATCCTTTTCCCAATCTTCCACTAGCTTCGAGGAGAGCAGCAAGGCTATCGACCGCTATAAAAGATGCTTCGACTTCATCGACCTGATACTCAACGGTACTGCCACTGCTTTCCATGGCGTGAATACCTACCGGAGTGTAAAGAGTAATGTAGAACTGTATCTTAAACTCCTGGATGATTATAAGACAAACTTCCTTCTGAAGGGAAACGTCATAAACTCCGATGCCGTTATCTATACCACCAGTGTAGAAGCCATTAACCAAATAAAGACCTCTTCCATATCCATGTATGACTCCTATATAGATTTGGCAGCCTACCTTACTGGAACAGCAGAGTTTGATGCCCAGTCAATGATGATTTGTCTTCAATGCATCAATGACAACATGGATGATATCGATTCCGCAGTAAAGAATGCCTATTTCACCTTATACAGCTATATGGTCATGCGAAAAGGCTTCTGGAAGGATGGACTCTACCGTGGCAAGACCATAGAGAACCTGGCAATGGAAGCCTATGATTCATGGAAGAAGGCACAGTATATAGCCAAACAGAAGAACTCACGTGCCGGTGGCAGCAGTGAACCGGAGAAACGAGCACCCCTCGGAGGCGGTTCACTTCTCGGTAACAAGCGATTGAGTGAAGAAGAAATTTAAAAGAACATATAAAACAACAGAAAACAAGATTCAATGAAAAGAATAAGCAAAAGAAATATAGGCAAGATAGCAGCATTCCTGCTATTGCTGAACTATAGCAGTTCGCTGTCTGCCCAGACATATAATCATGAGTCAGCCATCATGAACCAGTTTACGGTGATGGAGATTGGAGCCGGGAGCCTTACTCCTAGAGAATATTACAATCTCACACATAAGAACTACCAGAAGTCAGCCACCCTTACCAACAAGCAGAGTTTCCGTACCAAAACACAGCAGAACATGTTGAAGGAAATCTCCCTTGCAGAAAATGTAGATTCAGTCTTGTCCAGAAGAGCGAAGGTAGAAGCTATGAATATCGCCAACCGTACTCCAGGAGCTGCCGATGTGGCCTGGCAGATGGAAAAGGGAAAGATAGAAGGAGCCATGAGCAACTTCCAGCAGAACATCAACAAGATAACCCTATATGGTGGAACTTCTGACGATTACAAAGACTGGAGTAATGTGTATCAAAGTCTCGCTTTTGCTATCAAGGTAACAAGAGAGTCCTATATGGATCTGGGAAGCAGAAAGCGAGAATATCTTACCATCTACCGTGACATCGTAAAAAAGAACCTTACTCTGACTAAACAGCTTCGGACATTGAATGCTGTAAAGACAATGAAGGAAGTCAGCAGTAAGGCAACGAAGGTAGACCGGGTAACGAGTAATGCTACGGTAGCCACAGATGCCTTGGGAAGGTGGCAACATTCACTAGCCGTAAACGGTTTCCATAAAAAGAACTAGACTCCCTATATATAATAAGGTGTAAGCCCCTTGTATGATAAGAGCCTTATGAAGACAACGGCAAGAAGTGATAGCTTTTGCAATTGTTAATTTCAAAGGTATATCATATTCATACAGGGTATTTATGAAAATTGCATTATTTTTGCGCAAAAATAAAAAACAACAGGAAATGGCATTTAGTACATTATTTTTGGATTCTGCAAGTGGTGGAACACTTGGCGGAATAAAAGATATGGTAAGCGACCTTTCGCAAACCATTGGCGTTGATTTGTTTGAGGAAGACATTGACAACGTGGTCTTCCAGACAAATGAGTTTCTGTGTAACCAGGATTTTATCGGTTCAGACGGTCCCTTCTGGTGGATCTTGCAGATGAGCATGGCTTTGGGCGCACTCTTCAGTATCGTCGTAGCAGGAGGTATCGCCTATAAGATGATGGTAAAGAACGAGCCTATCGATGTTTTAAAAATCATGAAAATCCTGGGTATAGCTCTGGTGATGTGTCTCTGGTACCCACCTAGCAAGAGTGGTATCGGAGCCGGTTCCAATGCATGTATCTTGGATGCCCTCGCCTACATACCTAACTGTATCGGTTCCTACACGCACGACCTCTATGAAGCCGAGGCAGTACAGGTGAGCGACAAATACAATGAGCTGTTGCCGCTGATACACAAGCGTGATTCCGTGTGTGGAGATGTGAAAGAAAATCTGGATGCAGCAGCCACGAACATCGCAAATAGCCAAAGTAAGGAAACACTTGCAGAAAGTGCAGGAACTGCTGATGCGGTAGAGGTAGCCAAACAGGCAGCAAAGGCTGAAAACAATTCCACCTTTGTGGGACTGATAATAGGACTGGACAAAATAGTTATGTTCCTCTCCCTGGTCATCTTCCGAATAGGCTGGTGGAGTACCATCTTCTGCCAACAGATTCTGCTGGGCATGCTCACGATATTCGGACCGATTCAGTGGGCTTTCAGCGTTTTGCCTAAATGGGAAGGAGTCTGGTCAAAATGGATTACCCGATATCTTACGGTACATTTCTATGGAGCCATGCTCTACTTCGTAGGCTTCTATGTCCTATTACTGTTTGATATCGTATTGAGCGTACAGGTAGAAAACCTGACGGCTATCACCCAGAGTGAAGGGTCAGCATCAGCCTATATCCAGAACGCCTTTATGACCTGTGGCTATCTGCTGGCAGCTTCAGTGGTAGCCTTAAAGTGTCTCAACCTCGTTCCAGACCTTGCAGCCTGGATGATACCGGAAGGCGATACAGCGTTCTCAACCCGTAACTTCGGTGAGGGTGTTTCCTCAGAGGTGAAGAGAGGCGCATCATCCGTTATGAATTTTAAAATCGTATAGATATGGCAGTATTAAAGAATGTAGAGAATAAGATCAAACTTGTGATGGTAGTGAGCAGCCTGTTTCTGATAGGCTGCATCATCGTGAGTTTAGGCAGTTTCTTCATTGCAAGGGGCATGGTTGGCGATGCCCATAAGAAAGTGTATGTGTTGGACGGCAACGTCCCCATCCTGGTGAAACAAACCACGATGGATGAAACCTTTGACGTAGAGGCAAAAAGTGATATAGAAATGTTCCACCAGTTCTTCTTCACTCTCGCACCGGATGACAAGTATATCCAATATACGATGCGCAAGGCAATGTATCTCGTTGACGAGACCGGTCTGGCCCAGTATAATGCCTTGAAAGAAAAGGGCTTCTATAACAACATCATCGGTACGAGTACCATCTGCAGCATCTATTGTGACAGCATCAAGCTGAATACCGACTCCCTCACCTTCGTCTACTACGGCAGACAGCGAATAGAGCGCAGAACCAGCATCCTGATGCGCCAACTTGTAACAGCAGGAAACTTGAAGCGTGTTCCTCGAACCGAGAATAACCCTCATGGAATACTCATCACCAACTGGCGCACCTTGAAAAACAAGGATCTGGAAGAAACCAAGAAGTCAGATTATTAATACATACACCTATATATAATATGGATATAAAGAAAATACTTGCAGGAGAAAAAATGCCGGATAAGAATGATCCTCGTTATAAGGAGCAATATGAGCGAGAGGTAGAAGCCGGCAGGAAATTTGCCAACAAGACCAAGCTCACGCTCCTGGTAATGAAAATCCAATCCTGGGCAAACGTCCATCGGGTAGGATTTCTGGTGATTGTCTTCGGATTTGTCATCAGTCTTTTCGCCCTTAACATCATCAACATGATCAGATATTATAAGGCAAGTCAGAACGTACCACACCGGACAGCAGTAGAGCAGGTGGACCAGGCTTTGCACCAACAGCGTGAACTTAAAAAAGCGAGATAACTATGGATATAAAGAAAATTAACTTCAAGCAGCCCAAGTATCTGTTGCCGGCTATCATCTATCTGCCACTTCTATTTGTTGGTTATTTCATCATTGACATGTTCAACGTTGAAGTCTCAGATACTACCAACAAGAAGTTGAAGACAACGGATTATCTGTCGAGTGAGTTGCCGGAGGCATATACCGATAGCATCCTGGGAGACAAGATGACCAATACGGAAAATCAGTTTGGTAGAATCTCGGATCTTTCCGGAGTACAGAATGTAGAGAATGACAATGACTCTGTCAATCAGAAAAAGGATTTTGAGTCAAAGTACAGCGAGGATGAAGCCAAGAAGGTTCGCATGCAGCAAGCCGAGGAAAAGCGAAAACTTGCGGAAATGCAGGAACGTGTGAGAGCCAACCGCAGCGATGCCAACAAGGACGATTTCGTAGATCCTCTGAAAGACTCTGAAATTGCTTCTGCCCAACGCCGGAGAAGACTGAGAAGTTGGGAAGAAATGAATAAGACCCTGTCTGGTAGCGATAACTATATGGCAAGCAGTGACGAAACCTCTTCAGAAGGTGGAACTGGTGTAAATAACAGCAGTATTGGTGGAACTTCTTCCACAGGAAGTACAGCCTCTTATAACAGCCATTCAGATAATGCTACTTATGACAACAGCAGAACCACTGGCAGTGAAGATGAACCGGAAAAGGTAGTGAAGAAGACCAAACAGGTATCAGAATACTTCAATACTTTAGGTGCAGCCGACGGCAAGAACAAACTCATTTCAGCCATCATTGATGAAGAGGTGAAAGCTGTAGATGGTAGCCGGGTGAGACTCCGTCTGCTGGACGATATAGAGATTGGAGACGAAACCATCAGGAAGGGAACCTATCTGTATGCCACCATGAGTGGCTTCGGCAAACAGCGTGTGCAGGGTAAGGTAGAGAGCATTTTCTATGATGAAGATATCATCAAGGTAAGTCTCAGTATCTATGATACCGATGGTATGCAGGGCTTGTATGTTCCACTGAGCAGTTTCAGGGAAACCACCAAGGATGTAGCCAGTTCAGCCATGCAGGGCGGTTCCATGCTTGACAACTCAACCACGTCATCTTCCGGTATTCGCAGTTGGGCAAACCAGGCTGCCCAGAATGCCACCCAAAAGGTAATGAACGCCTTCGGTACAGCCGTGAAGAAGAATAAGGTACGCTTGAAGTATGGCACAAAGGTTTATCTTGTAGATGAAAGCCAGAAAGACAAACAGAAAAGAAAGTAAAACAAAAAGAAAGTAACAATATGAAGAATATTAAAAAGAGAGCCTTTACACTGTTTTTCATGTGTTTGGGTGTAGCTTTAGGAACATTTGCCCAAAAGGGCTTCAACAATATGGAACAGCTCACCATCAATGAGCATGTTTCCACCGTTATCACAGCATCAGAACCCATCCGTCTGGTGGATATCTCAACCGACAGTATTGTGGGCGATAAGCCTTTGGATAATGTCATCCGTCTCAAACCGGTTACAGGTAATCATAAGGATGGCGAAGTGTTGGGTATCGTTACCGTTATCACGGAGCGTTACAGAGTGCAGTATGCCCTACTCTATACCAGCAGGATAGAAGAGGCGGTTACCGATAAGGAAGTGGAGCTTATCGAGCGCAATGCCTTCCACAATCCCGATGTAAGTATGTCAACGGTAGATATGGTAAGCTATGCCATGAAAGTATGGCAAAGTCCTGCCAAGTATCGAAGTACCTTCACCACCCACAACAAGATGACTATGCGACTGAACAACATCTATGTGGTAGGAGAATATTTCTTCATCGACTTCTCGGTATCAAACAAGACCAATCTTCCTTTCGATATTGACGAGTTGAGAGTGAAGCTCCAGGACAAGAAACAGCAGAAGGCTACCAACATCCAGACCATCGAGTTGAAACCTGCCCTGGTACTGGACCGTTCCGTAAGGTTCAAGAGCGGCTATCGGAACATCATCGTTCTGAAGAAGATGACCTTCCCTAACGATAAGGTGCTCACCATCGAGTTGTCGGAAAAGCAGATTTCCGGACGAACCATTTCCATGAACCTCGACTACGAGGATGTGTTGGCAGCGGATGCCTTCGATACACTTCTTCTCAGAGAACAATAAAGCAAAAAATATATGAAAAAGATACTATCTGTTATGTTCGCCCTATTCTCGGCAACAGCAATGTATGCCCAGAGTCATGGCAACCATTTGATGTTAGGTGTCGGTGGCAGCTACCCCCAGGGGGTAGAAACCACCCTCTCCTACGAACATGAAACCGACTATCACAATGCCTGGGAGTATTTCGGAACCATGTATCTGAAATATAAGAAAGACGAGGAAGCCGGTCATATCACCAGTGATTCCTTCTGGCGCAACTATCGTGCGTGGGCTGCAGGCTTTGCCTACAAGCCATGCGTGAACCGAGGCAGGAACCATCATGGAAACGTAAGAGTAGGTGTCAGCTGTGGTAGTGACCTCGATAAGGTGATTACCGCCGGTCATATTGGCTATGAGCACACCTATAATCTCTATAATGGTTGGAGTGTGTTCTTCCTGGTCAAGGAAGATATTGTCATAAGAGGCGAAGATACCTTCAGAACAGGTGCAGCCTTCGGTGTTAAAATCCCATTGTAAAAAGTAAGAACTATGAAATTAGTAATAAAAGGTATCACCCATCCGGTTCTGGGCATGGTACTGATGATGACCCTCATCACAATTCTCAGTACCTCGTGTGACAATCACGAACCCATTGACAGAAATATACATGTAGGCTATGTTCTCTGTAACGACCATAGCTGCATGGACACGGCTTCCTATTTCAACCAGACAAAAAGAAAGGCAGTAGGCGTTGTCTTTGCCGAGAAAACAGATGACCACCCTGCCCTGGCAGTCATGTTTGATGAACTCAATGAGGTGTTCTGTGATTCCGTGGGTATGGTAAATGGAACCAGTACAGATATAACATCATTCTGTGGTTTCAAGAATACCGTAGCCATGTATAACAGCTACAGCGCAGAAACAGGCAAGGGTTCTCCTTTAGCCATGGAAATGATCAACTTTCATGCCAATGGTCAGAGCGACTACCTTCCCAGTGTAGCCGAACAGCGTTTGCTTGCATCCTCTGCGAGAGTCATCAATCCAGTTCTGGAAAGACTGGGTGGCACACCTATAGCCTTGGAAGGAGACTGCTGGTATTGGACATCAACAGAAGTAGAAGATAATCCGGGAGTTCAAGCCTGGCTCTGTTCTGCTGATAATGGTAGGTTTCTCCCTACCCCAAAAACACAGAGACATAAAGCCAGAGCAATCGTAGAGATATATGATCCTGAGTAAACAACTTAAAAATATAGAATTATGGCAACTTGGTCAGTATTATGTAAATCCCTTCTTAAAAATGCCGTAGAAGGCGGTAAAGCTGCAGCTCCTCATATTATGACGTTTTCCAAAATGGCATTTCCTTACGTTAAAAGTGGTGTTAAAGCAGTTGGCTCTGCCACTAAAAGTGGAGTAAAATTTGCAGTAGAGCATCCCAAATCAGCAGCAGCAATGAGCGCAGTAGCTCTTCCTATTGTTGGTTATAAGAAAGGTCTTTTGACTTTTGCAAAGGAAAAAGCATTAGGAGAAGAAGGCACCAACAAGGGACTTGTTGATTCTGCCTCCACCCTTCTTCTCGGAAGTCATAAAGATGCTTATGGTAATGAAAAATCCGTAAGTGAAAAAACCGTTGACACCTTATTAGGCGAAGGCGCATATTCGTCTATTAAAGCTGGGGTTGGCAATGTTGGTGCTGAAGGCGCAGATGTATATTATCACTTGAAGGACACAATAGGTAACGTTGGCACAGAAGGAGCCAATGTCTATAACCAACTGAAAGGTACGCTCGGTAACGTAGGTTCTGAAGCCGGAAACCTTTATTACGATGGAAAGGAATACGTAGGCGGTATGTTCAATGGTAATGGAATGGTAAATCATGGTAATGGTTATTATGACCCAACTACTGCCCAATATCCTAGCATGTCAGCAGTACAGGGCGTACAGGGGCAGTCAGGAGTGGGCGGCGGTTTAATGAATAATCTCAATTCTGCCCTTGCTAACGTTACAGGTGGCAATATCAGTAAGATGAACCTTGCCAGTATGCTGTTGGCATCCTACATGATGTTCGGACGTTTCGGATGGTTCAGTAAGATAGCAGGTCTAGCCTTGGGCGGTATGACCATGAAAAATGTAAACCAGCGTTCTGTTCATGCCCAGGAACAGCAGATGAACCGCCCAATACAAGCTGCCGTAGCCCCTCAGGTAGCAGCAACACCTGCCCCTGAAGAAGACGCTTCCATGACCGTTCATCGTAGACGTTAATGAAATTCTCATAAACTCATGAGGTGAGGAGCTGTTCTCACCTCTTAAAAACAATAAGAATGAAACAGAATTATAAAGATATGCTTCTGGAAAGTGCCAGTGGTTATATGATGCCTTTCCCTCTGGAAGAAAAAGACAACATACAGGCAACTCTTGCCTTTGGCGAACAGAATCATCCCTTGACAGGAGAAAAGTTTTTCCACAAAGGAATTGATTTTCCTGCTAGTGACAAACCTCTCTATGCCATTGCCACAGGTATCATCATCGGTGCCGGACAGGATGCGGTTTACGACAACTACATTGTAGCCAAATATGGCAAGTATGAAGTAACTTACGGTCACATAGTAGAAGCCTATACCCCTTACGGAACCCAGGTTGTTGCCGGTCAGGAAATCGCAAAGAGCGGACGATTCCTTCATATAGGAGTACGCTTTGATGGTGTAGAGATCGATCCTGCCGAATTTCTGAGTATGATTTGGGCTAACATCGAACAGTTAGCAGCCATGGGAATCAGCCAATTGCCATCCATGGAAGCACTGGGAGACAAGAAAGTAGAAAACAGTTTCGAACAAGACAAAGATGCCCTATTAATGATGATGCTCCGTTGGCTTCCAAGCTACTGGAATGACCTCATGAGCGGAGCATATACCTCTTCCAAAAGGGCAGATTTGTCTTTACGTAACATATTCCGTCAGGCAGCCGAGAAGAATTACTTTTTTGAAAGCATGCCTTCAATAGGTAATCCTCTCGGACTCTCCGGAAGAAGCAGCATCCTTGCCGGTAAGGTGCAGGATGTCTTGATAGATGATTTCCTCAGCTATATGGCTTTGAATCATAACATCTATCTTCCTACCTGGGATGAAACTCAAAAAAAAAACTTTTTGATGAAATTGCCGACGACGGAAAAACCATAGATCCTCTGCTTGATTTACAGATTGACGTACAGAGTTATGATATAGAAAGGGAAGCTTCTGTATATTTTGATAATTCTGGTACGAGATGCTGGACGAAAGCCTGGTTTAATGGTAGGGAAAAGGGAGAGAAGGCTATTGAGATTACACGCCAGCTGGCTTTAAAGTTCATCGAAGACCAGATTGGTCTTAATGAATGGCTTTCCCGATACTATCCGAAACAGATGTCTGTTTACTATAAAGCCATAGAACAGGCTCGTCAGCAGATTTTAGGTTTTTAAAAACAGAATTATGGCAAAAGAAAATAACTATCAAACCTTCTCCCAGATTGACTATTGCATCAGCCAGTATTACAGCAAATACATGGCTTCCACTCTGGTTCAAGAGAAAAAGAGAATAGAAAAGAACCAGACAAAGGAGTTCATGGATGCCATAGACAAGGAGGACAACCGTTCCATTTGGGCACAGGCTGTTGACAGCAGACACGGTGTAACCCCAGCTTATCGTGCCAAAAAGCAAGTCGATGCCAATGGTAAATGGAATAAGATGTCTACAGACAATCTCATTGAAAGATGTAATCTGAGATGGAACAAAGATAAGAGATTGCAGAATGACTACAGTACATTCGTTTATGCTTTCTATGAGAATCTTGTGGTACAGAATGGCGGCAAGGAATCCAAGAAACTCTTTGAATATGCCCAGTCGTATGTGATGCACCGCTTTGAGATGCTTATGGTAGAGCAGCTGGCTAGAGAAAAGGTACCAAGAAATACCGCAAGTTACATAGCGAGAAAAACATTCTCAGACAGTCTGATAGCCTTTGTCATGCCTACCTGGGGATTAAAGAAGGGTGAATACGGCGAGAAGGTAGAAAATAAGGCAGAGGCGATATACGATCCTTCTGCCTTATCTAAAGCTACCGGCTTTCTGGGTGCGAGTCTTATAGACACTGCTATGATGGGCGGTTTTGGCGGCGTTGCTTCCGGAAGTACGAAGGCTATAGCTAAAGCTGGAATTGGTGTAGGTTCAGATTTCGGTATCAGAGAATTTATCGGTAACAAGTCATCCAAAGACTGGTCAAAAGAAGAATATGCCAAGGAGAGCAGTAAAGAAGTCTTTGGCGATGCAGATGCATTACAGAAGATACAGACTGGTTCTGCAAAGTATCGCAAGAGCGGTACTGAGTTCATTGACAACATCAACAGTGTCTTAAGCAGAAAGATCAAGGTGGCTCCACTCTCAGTAAGTGACTCTGCCAAGAAAGCCAGCAATGCCCTGCTGGTTCAGCATAAGGGTAATTCTGCAAAGCTACTCAATACCATCAAGACCGATTTCTCCAAACAATGCATCGCCTATAAGGGTAACACTGAAATTCCCAGATGGATGTTGGCTAAAACAGCTAAACAGAACAGAGCCTTTGCTGCCACGTTCCATTCCCTTGCGATAGAAATGTCAAAGCAGGAGAAGGACTGGATCAAATGCGGTGGCAAGAAGATGTCTTTGAAAGAAGTAAGTCAACGAGCCTATGACTACGCCAGATCTGCTGACTATCTAGATAAGCATACCCCTCATCAGTCCCGAAAAGCAGCATCGGCAAAAGGGAAAGACCAGTGGGATGTAGAAATGGAAAAGTTGAATGCTTCCATCAATGGTACAGTTCCTGAAAAGAAACACCGGCATTCATCCTCTCCTACTCCTACTCGTTCTTCAGCAAGTAGTACACGGCTTCCTTATGCTCAACAAAGCACACCAGCTTCGTCACAAACCATTCAGACGAAACAGGCAGAATCCACTCAGCAAAACTCGCAGACAGGTAATAATAGTCAGCAATTTGCAGGATGGGGAAATATCCTGGAACAGATGGGACTGCATGATTTCAGTACTGTATCAAAGAATCTCGGCTATGTTCTTGCCATGCTTCCTGATATGCTTATCGGTATGTTTACAGGTAAAAACCCTAACATGAAGATGCAGGATAACCTGATGCCATTGGCTGCAATCGTAGGCAGTATGTTTATCAGAAACCCTCTGATAAAGATGCTGCTGATAGGTTTTGGTGGTGTCAACATCCTTAATAATGCCGGTCACGCATCCCTTAAGGAAGGTTTAAGTAGAAGCAGTTCAGCTCTTAAAATGTATAAGAAATACGAAGACGAGAAGTTGAACCCACGTATTTCAGATGTCACGATGAAAGGCGGTTCCATGATAGCAACCATTGATGGAAGCCCTTGCGTCATCAATATTTCAAACAGTGCTGCAGATGCCTATCAAAAAGGTGTAATACCATTAAATACCCTGGCAAATGCAGTACTGAAAAAGTATGATGAGAATCAGTCTTTGGCATCCCACAAGTACGAACAGATTAACAGACAGGAAAATTCCGTTCCACAACAAATAGGTATTAAATAGTAGTAAAATGCCAACTTAAAGAGTTGATTGTTCCTCCTGGTTCGTGAGAATCGGGAGGATTTTGTTAACTGTTAGAAAACACAAACCCTTGATACATCACGTACCAAGGGTTGAACTTAAAATAATATATCAAAACTATCAACGATTTTCAGATACTCATATTCTTCCTTGATCTTCCAATCGCTGATAGTCCGCTGGGTACTATCATAATTTACACCCACTTTATACAATCGCTTGCCATCAGCGGAATATGGAATGAGATAACCCTTGTCATCAATCTGATTCAAGGCTTCCTCGGCAGAGCCATCGTATTTCAATTCGAACACATAGATGGCTTCAGGCAGATGGAGCACGGCATCAGCCCTGCCTATGACACTATCCTCCTCCACTTTGATAAGGGCACCCATCAGGTTGAATATCAGATAGAAGACGGTCTGAAAATCACGTTCATTCTTATTGCTTAAACGGTTTGAGATACTGGAGAGATAGGCCTTCAGGCGGACCATTGCCTGTTCTATTTCTCCTTCATAAACCAGTTCCACAAATTCATTCACCAGTCCGTTATTATCTACAGAAACCGGCGAAAGATAATTGGGCGCAAGACTCTTCAGCATACCAATCTTCACCTCCTGGTTAGGATAGCCCAGCTTATAACTCTTGGTAAACGGTTTGTATTGCTTGATGGTAAGATAACCACTCTGATAGAGCAGAGGCAAAGCAGAGGTCATCTGCTCGGGCGACACATCAAAATCGTCAACACTCACGCTCTTCTGTTCTATGTTAGTCACATTTACATGATACTTCTGCAAACTCTTAATGAGATTGCTTGGCGTACCGGAGCTAAACCAATAGGCGCCAATCTTCTGCCCCGACAAAGCCCTTATCAGGCTAAACGGATTGAACACATCTTCAGAATGTTCACTGAAATGATAGCCATCATAATATTGGCGCAATTCTTCTAGACATTCCTCGTAAGATACACCTAAAGCCTCCCCCAATGCTTCCACATCAGGTTTCATAGCTGTGGTCAGTTCTGTTTTGCTGATACCACAGATTGCGGAGTACTGGTCAAGCATGCTGATATTGTCGAGGTTGTTGAGTTCGCTGAAGATGCTGAGCTGTGAGAACTTAGTAATTCCCGTGATGAAAATGAACTCCAGATATGGGTCGAGCTTTTTTAAAGGACTATAGAAGTTCTGCATGATAAGACGCAACTGCTTGAGTTCATCCTTCTCATGCACCACATCCAGCAATGGGGCATCATATTCATCAATGATGACTACCACCTTTTCGCCAGTCTGCTTGTAAGCTCGCCTTACGATTCCATCCAATCTTTCGTTAGGATAATTTTCACCTTCACCTTTACCATAAAGCTCTTCATAGGGTAAAAGCTGCAGATTCAGATAACTGTTCAAGGCATCAGCATCAAAGTGCTTGGCACCGCTCAGGTCGAAATGCAACACAGGATGCTTCACCCAATCTTTCTCATAATCAGCAATGGCCAATCCCTCGAAAAGTTCCTTTCTTCCCTCAAAATAAGCCTGAAGGGTAGAGGCAAAGAGCGACTTTCCGAATCGCCTTGGACGACTCAGAAAGATATACGACATCTTCTTTTCCCTGAAATCCACAATGTATTGGGTCTTATCTATATAGAGATAGCCATTCTCGCGGATTTTTTCAAAGGTCTGTATTCCTACAGGATATTTATTTACTATTTTTGCCATATTCTACGCACTTTACGTTTTGCGCTGCTAAGGTACGAAGAAAATCTGAATATACCAAGTTTTCTCCCTATTTTTCCTGCAACATTCCCGTTGCAAGTAAAATCATAGCTCTTATTCGTATCTTTTTTGTAATTATATGGAAGGCTTTTGGGCCTTCAGCCCGTTCTTGAACCACATGTGAAAGTTCAAGACTTAACACCTTCTTTTGAATTTAGATGAAAGGAGTCAGATACTTACGCAGTGCAAAGATACGAATAATATTGAAAATACGCTAATTTATTTCCATGAAATATATGAAAATACGCAAATTCATATTGCAGAATTGTAGCAGTTCCCCAAAGTGGCCACAAAAATTGATTATTAATTATGTAGCAGCTCTCCAAAATGGACACGAAAAATTGTCTCAATTGGTGTTTTTGCTCTATATTACGCTTTTAATTTAACAGCAAAAATAAATACACGGACAAATCGAATTTGTCCGTGTTACATTTTATTTACAGAAAGGGTGTCATATATATTGGCACCAATAAGGTCTGTCCATCTTTTTTAAAATCTTTCGTATATAATAGGTATCTTTTTTCGATTCTATCAGAGAACTTCAGGCAAAACTCATCTAGCGACTTGTGACTGTTATACCCTGAAGATTTCACTTCTATCGGATAAATCTTCTTGCCACGAGATAGCAAGAAATCTATCTCATAGTTCTTGTGACTCGTTGCATGGGGAAATGTGTAATAGAATAGTTTGTTTCCTGATGCGGTAAGCATTTGGGCAACGAGATTTTCATAGGCATACCCCATATCGCTACTCAGTTTATCGCTCAACAACTTTTCGTAAATAGTGTTCTCCGTATAGCCTTTATCCCAAAAAGCAAGTGTGACGAATAGCCCTGTGTCTCCAACAAACATTTTATAATAGTCTTCGTCACTATGTAATGAAAAACCAACATTGGGATCATTTGCGTGATAGGCGAAATTGACCACCATGCTGTCTTTCATGTCTGCCAAGACTCCCATGAGGTTCTTTCTGCCTGCATCATCCAATACGCTTGCTACCTGGTATCTGGCTGAATTTTTGTTTAATTCGGAAGGAATACTCTCGAATAACTTGGCAGCTCTTCCTGTTTTGTCAATTTTTCTAAAGTCGTCAAGATAAAGCTCTATGATTTCTCGCTTTACGGCATCTGTTTTACTCAGATTGTTGGTATCTAAGTACTCGTTTACGGCTTGTGGCATTCCGCCTACGAGCATATATAGACGAAGGTTGCGCATGGCTTCTCGATGCGCTGCTCCCAATGGAACTTTTGCATCGAAAAACTGCCTGAGAAGGGGAAATGTAGCAGTATCGCCCATTGCCCATCGAAATTCCTCGTAATCCATCGGATAGAGATCCAAACGTGTCTCTTCGCTTGGAATCAAAATGTTTTCTACATTCTTTTTGATGCTGATAAGAGAGCCTGTCTCTATGTAGTCGTATCTGCCGTCTGCTACTAGGTATTTGATGGCTTGCCGGGCTTGTGGGCACATTTGTACTTCATCGAAAATAATGGCAGATTTGCGTGGCTCCAAGATTACTTGGTAGATTGATTGGAGACGTAAAAATATGTAGTTCAAGTCCATGAGGTTGTCAAACAACTGTTTCACTTCCTTAGATGCTTGTGCGAAATCTATAAGGATATAGCTTTTGTATTCTTTTTCTGCAAAAGCTTTGGCTACCGTTGACTTTCCTACACGGCGTGCTCCTTTGAGCAAGAGAGCTGTGCTACCATTTCTCTCTAGCTTCCATTCGAGCATTTTGTCGTATACTTTTCTTTTAAATATTCTTTTTTTCATAACTTACTGATTTTGAATGCAAAGATACATATAAATTCCAAATCCCCCAAATGTTTTTTGTTAAAATGTTCCAAATCCCCTAAATGTTTTTACCAGAAACATTCCAAATCCCCCAAATGTTTTATATTTTAATCGGGATGAGGTACAGACTTCCAAAAAGTGTCCTTTCTTGGCAGCTCTCTTTTATTCATTAATGAGCTTGTGATGATGATAAAATTCAGCATAATCAAGTTGAAAGTTTATTAATGAGGAGTTTTCTATAGGGGTGAAGAGTAGTTACCGTAGAATTTTGCAATTGTTAATTTCAAAGGTATATCGCAAAAGCACCTCTTCAATGAAAAAAAATCAGTTACTTTGCCCTATCATTTTAATCATTATTCAAAATATTATGACAAGAGAAGAGTTAAATGCTGAAAAAAAGGAAAGGGCTGAAGCCAGAATCAATTCAGCTCTCCAAACATTTGCTGATATGATAATCGCCAGAATGGAGACTATTGAAGCGAGCAACTGGAAGAAAGGCTGGACTGATGGTGAAGCGATGATAGGACTACCTCAGAATGTTACAGGAAGAGTGTATACTGGCAGTAATGCTTTTTTGTGTCAGCTTCACACAATGAAAAAGAACTATAAGGTTCCTGTCTATTTTACCCATAAACAGATTAAAGATTTGGGAGCTCATCCGAAGAAAGGTGAGAAGAGTATACCAATTTTCAAGTGGGGACTCAGTATTTACAATCGTGAAAACGGCAAGAAAGCCACTTTGAAGGAATACGACAGCCTCCCAAAAGAAGAGCGGGATGAAAAATATAAAGTTATTCCTTATCTTAAAATCTTTAAAGAGTGGAATATTGACCAAACCAATCTGGAAGAGGTGAATAAGGAGAAATACGATGCCCTGCTTTCCAAGTTTGAAACCAAAGAAATCAAGGACGATAAAGGTATGTACTGTAATGCCGCTATCGACCAGATGCTGGCTTCTCAATCCTGGGTCTGCCCTGTGGAATATAACCAACAGAACCCTAGTGCTCTTTACAACAAGAGCAAGGACTTGATTATAGTTCCTCGCAAAGACCAGTTTAAGATCAGTGATACGCCAGAAGAAATCTATAAGGATGGTGAGGAGTACTACTCCTCCCTTATTCACGAGATGGCACATTCCACAGGACATGAAAGCCGTTTGAACCGCTTAAACCCAGACGGAAAATTTGGCGGTTCGGAATATGCAAAGGAAGAGCTGGTAGCCGAACTTACGGCAGCCATGGTAGGCAGTGCCCTGGGCTTTGACAGCAGAATCCGTGATAACAACACCGCCTACATTAAGAGTTGGATGAGTACTCTGAAAAAGGAGCCGAAGTTTCTCCTGTCAGTCATGTCCGATGTCAATAAGGCTTCTGCTATGGTAATCGAGCACATTGACGAACAGCGCGTGAAACTGGGAGAAAAGGCTTTACTTGAAGGTAACTTAGACGGCGAGGAAGAGCGTGAAAAGAATGAAAAGGAGATGGAGAACCTTTCCAATGAAAATCAAGAGAATGCTCAGTTAGGCAATACACAGACTTTTGCACCTTCGCAAGTTGAAACCGCCCAAAATACAGAGGCGGAACCAACAGAAGAACAGGAGGAAGTAGAGTTGAGCCAGCAAGAAAATTCCGAAGCCGAAGTAAAGGAATCAGCTATAAATGAAAATCCTGTAACTTCTGAAGAGAACGCTCTTTCCGGTAAGAAATACTTCACCATCCTGATGAACAGCTTCACCGATGGCGAGCATGAAGGTCATTCTGCCTTGGAAATCAAAAGCATCTCCGAGCTAAGAGATTACTTTAAGGATAATTCTTACGTTAATAAGTGGATGAATAGCGCAAGTAATCGAGAACTCATCGAATCTGGAGCAGATAGACTTCCCTACATTCGGTATCCTCATCAGGAAGGCAGAACAATCCACGACATGAACAAAGCCTATGATCATCTCATTTCTCAATATGCAGCAGTCAAGTCAATGCGTACCAAGTTGCTATTCAGTACTGCTATTGCAAACAAAAAGGAAGAAATAGACATTCTAGATCATCGGATCAAGCAAATTGCTCATCGTGTAGAACAGGCGCAAGCCATCATCTATGACTATCAAGCCAACATAAGCAGAGCTTATGGTAACAGATACTTTGAAGATGAGCATAAGTTTATTCCTAGAGCAGAATACACTGCAAGTATCTCTCTGGGGCAAGCAGCAACTTCTGAAAGACCAATTGATGAGAGCTACTATTACTCTTTTGCCCGATTCGAGTCTTCTGAGCGTACCAAGGCATTTGACAATCACCGTGAGAACGGCGAAAATGAAGAACTGCTTCATCTGGCAGAAATCATGGATGTGAACAACCTCATTGAATTGAATAAAGTGCGAAAGAATGCACCAAAAACTTCTGAGGACAAAGTTCTTGTTGAAAACAGTTCTTACGCTGTAACCTATAATCAGCAGAATGGTACATACGATCTTTTGCGCAAAATTGAAAAGGAAAAGGTTCTGGAACTGATTGGCGATATTAACGACAACAATGAAATCAAAGCATCTTCTGTTGACGTGCAGAAGTTGGCATACGAGGATGCAGCTCAGCAGATGACAGAGTTTGCAGAACATGAGCCACGTTTTCTGACCATGCCAAACAGAGAAGTACTTGACTTTCAGTATAACGAAGAAAGCAACCAGCTAGAAGTCGGCAAGATGACCTCTGACGGCATGGACGTACAGTATACATTCGACTACGACCTGTCGAGCAGTCCGGAGCACAACCTGTCCATTGCCCATGATGACCTTGCTGGTCTGGATGAATTTCGGATGCTGAGCGAAGAAGAGGTTGAACAGAGAGAAAAGACAGCTCTCAGATGGCGAATCACAGACAATAAGCTGGAGATGCCTTCGGGTGATGTCCTCACGGTGGAGTATGACAAAGAGAAAGATACACTCAACGTAGCCTATACTACCGAGGACGGAAAGCCGGAAATTTATAGTATAAAGTATAATCACGAAGGAAGCACTACGAAAAATGTGGGCGACCTTTGGCAAAAATTCGCAAATATGAAGCAATATCAATCAACCCCAGAGGCTTCCCCAGAAAAAGAAAACAAGGAGAAAGCTTCTGTCACCCAGGAGAAGAAGGGTGAAGTTTATTATTATTCATACGCTTACTTGCAATCAACAGATAATACGCAGGAATTTGACGATTTGCAGAAGAAGGGCGATTACAAGCAGATTCTTCAGCAAGCCCAGATGTATGACCAGGGCGATGCGATGGAGCAGAGTAACACCTTCCAAAATGCCAAAAAGTATAGTGGTGATGATATTCTCAATGAGGATGACAACTACGCCGTAGTGTATAACGGCAGTGTAGGTGGAACCTATGACCTCATGCGTAAGGTGAAAAAAGAAGAGGTTCTTGATAATATAGACCGCTATGGCTTGGAACAGGATGCTTCTGAGGATGTGAAAAAAGTAGCCTATGAGAGTGTTGCCAAGCAGTTCTCCGAAATCAAGGCTCAGATACCTGCTTTCACCATGCCTAACAATGATGTCCTCTACTTTCAGTATAATCAGGAGAAAAATCAGGTAGAAGTGGGTCATGTTACCAATATAGGTTTGATGAAAGAACATACTTTCGACTATGATGTCAACCAGACCCTTGATGCCAATCTGGAAGCCATCAATGAAAGCCTCCAGGAAAATGAGGAATACCAGGCTATGGAAGAAGACGAGGAAGAAGCCGAGTCTCTTGATGAAGACAACCAGGTAGATGTTCCTCGTGAAGACAGCAATATCGAGACTGATGTTGCAGGTTTGGCAAATCAGTTTGCAGCTGAAGGTATGCCGATGGAGGAGGCAGAACAGAAAGCCAAGTCCATTGCCGAGGAACAGCAGCACCAGGAGTATCATGATGAAGAGAAGCAGAAGGATGCCGAACAGAAACGACAGCAGAAGAAGCAAGAGGAGCAGGCAAAGAAAGAAGAGGAGAAAAAGCCAGTAAGCCATGCTGCCCTGCTCTTTGCAGCCCTCGGTCTTGCGTCCGAGAAAAATGGAGTCTGGATGAACCGTGCCCAGCGTCAGCCGGCTGAGTTTATCCATTCCCATACTCCTGTTACAGCCTATAACAGCATCATGATGACCCTCAACACAGATGCCAACAAGTATAAGACCAACGTCTATACTTTCTATAAAACAGCAGCAGAAAATAATTTGTCGGTAAAAAGAAACGAGGAGAGTTTGAGATTCAACTGGGTCAACTGGGACTACCAGAACATGATGAACCATGATGATATCATCACCCAGAAGAAATATGACTCACTCTCCGATGAAGAGAAGAGTTTCTATGCCAAACATGCATCAAGAGTGGTGGAACATATCTATAATGTCGACCAGACCATTATGAATGCTAAGGATCACGAAGCCTATGGCAATTTGGTGAAGACAAAGGGCGCACCATTCGTGAAGGCAGAAGAGAAAACTATATCTGTGTTACAGCAGTATAACGACTATCAGAAAAAATATCCTGATATGGTAGTTCTTAACAAGGCTGGGGACTTCTATGAAATCTATGGGGAAAACGCCTCAAACGTGGCAAAAATTCTCAACTTGGAAGTTGAAAAAAAGAAGATGGATGGAAAGAAAGTGGATTTAGTTTCCTTCCCTAGCCGGTATCTTGACACGTATCTTCCTAAAATGATCCGGGCAGGTAACCGCGTTGGAATCAATGACAACCTGAAGGAAAAAAAGGTAAGCATTTCTGTGCAGGATAATACTGCTATTCTCAACAAAGCCTACTCCACTGCCAAGGCTGTTGCCGACCAGAGCGGTATGAAGTATGAACGTAAAATGGTTGTCCAGGATGCCAAATACGAAAAGGAGGATGACAAAATCGTTGTCAGTGGTATGAGTGAGAAAACAGCCGATGAGAATCATGCTACCCTGTATAAGGCAACTGATATCTACCGGGCTGTAGTTGCCGCTGTAGGCTCAGAAAACCGTCTTGACCGTTCTGGCAGAAACAGTTTCCTTCCGGAAGACGATGCCAAGCATGAAAAGCTTGTTCAGGAACTGGCAGCAGGCGTGCTGATGACACGCCAGGGACTTCCAGCCATCCTGTCCAAAGAAAGTGAAAAGCTGGTTCCCTACTGGCAGCGAGAGCTGACAGAGAATCCGAAGATGCTGGGAGTGTTGGAGCGTGATGTGAATAACGCTGTAGAAACCATTGACAGCATCCTTGCAAAAAGAGAGGTGGACTACAAGGCTATCCGTGGACAGATGCCGGGAAAAATTCTCACCGAGAATCCTGAGCGTTTCAGCATCAGTTCCTCTTTGGCAAAGCTTCCATCTATGGAAACCAAGGAAATGGTTGTTGTATTAGATAAGAAGCATAAAACTGCAGATATCATCCTGCCAGCAGGAGCTTCCCTTCAGGTAAACAATGAAGTACCGGGAATGAACAAGAAGAGAATCCTTACTGCCCTCGGTAAAATGGGAGTAAAGGAAGTGAGCTTCTATAATGCCGGTGGTGGATTGAGCCTTCATGAGTCAAACGACTATTACAAGGGTAAAGAGGTGACTGTCAGTAAATTGAAGCAATATGAATTGCTCACTCAACAAACTGTTGACTTGAAGGATAAGTTTGCCCCAAAGAAGGAAGTCAAGATTACCACTTTCGAGGCTTTGCCAGATGATATGGGACGCTATGCTTTCTTCATCAAGGCTGAAAACGAGCCATCCTTTGCCGTATATCCGAATAAAGAGCATGTCAACCAGTTCTATTCCTCCCTGAAGAGTGAGAACAGGGCAGTTGTTCACAACGCTTTAGCAAAGAAGTATTATGAGCTGGGAACCAAGCATCCGGATGCCAGGGTGGATGTCATAACCCCTAGAAAGGTAGATATCGGCGATGCCAAGATTGAGCGCATCTGTATTACAGCAAAGCGCAACGATCCGAAGCAACACATTATCTTTGCCACCGTAAATGGAGAACGTATGCATGCACCGGTTTCCAAGGCACAGTGGAACAAAATGTGGCTTTCTGAAGATATGAGTGACTATAAGCAACGCCTGGCAGCCATTATCTTTGAGCCTTTCATCAAGAAAGAAGTGAAAAGTGATGTCCACCAACAAGCCTCCGTGAAAACAGAAGGAACTGTAAAGCAGGACTCCCCTGCCCCTGAACAGGAGCAGGAAGAACAGGTAGAGCAAACTTCCCATAGGGGACGAGGATTACATTAATTGATAAGAGTGTGCCGAAAGGCGCACTCTTTAAACTCCAGAAAAGAATGTCACAACAGAACTTTTATGAGAAATATGCCCAGTTGGCTATCGACCAACAGATAAAATACGGTATTCCTGCCTCTATCACCCTGCAGCAGATGGCATTGGAAAGCGGTCATGGCAAATCCGACCTGGCAGCCAACTACAACAATTATTTCGGTGTGAAAGCCGGTAGCAGCTGGAAAGGTCCCACCGTTATGAAGGTGGATGACCACAACTATCCGGAAGCATTTAGGGTTTATGGCAGTGTAGAGGAGAGCGTGGAGAACCATTCTAAAGTACTGATGGCTTCACGTTATAGAAACTGTTTCAACTACTCCTCTACCGACTATCAGAACTGGGCTATACAAATCAGGGCAGCCGGTTATGCCTCAGATAAGACCTATGCCCAGAAGCTCATCAAGCTTATCGGTGAGAACCAGTTATACAAATATGACCAGATGGCACTGGAGCAAGCCCGGCAGCAAGGCGTGGAGATTGGATATATGAGGAACGGCAAAGCCCCTTCCATTCCAACCTCTCCCCCATCCAAGCAGTTGCTGAATCCTCTTCAGGGAAACTGGGCATTGCCGATAGACCTAGCCCAAGTGAAGGTAACAGGACAGTTCCATGAATCACGTCCTGGTCATCTGCATGGTGGACTGGATCTGTCAACCCAGGGTAAGTATTTCCCGGTGGCTGCAACGGAAGACAACGGAAAGGTTGTCGATGTGAAGCACAAAAATGGTGCTGCCGGCAATATGGTAACGGTGGAATATAACCGACAGGATGGTACCAACATACGTGCCACCTATATGCATCTGAGCCAGATAGACGTGAAAAAAGGCGATATCGTGAATGCCGGTCAGCAGTTGGGCATGTCGGGAAATACAGGAAGAAGTAGCGGACCCCATCTGCATTTTGAAACCAGTGTCCAGAATCAGAATGGAGAGTGGGAGAAGTTCGATCCGAAGAACTATCTAGCAGAGATGGAGGTAAGAAGCGGCATCACCACCTCACTGGATAGAAACGGCAAAGACTATCTTGCAGAAGCACGTAACAGTATGGCATTGAATAATCAGCCTTCACAGCAGACGAACCAACAGCAAGACAGCAATATGGCACTTCTGGCTTCCATCACTAATTCCAACGACCCTACGGAATGGTTGAGCTATATGATGCAGCAGAATGGTGAAACGCCAGGTAGCGGTCAGGATATCATCTCCAGCCTGATTTCTTCCCTTTTCTCAGCCGCTCTCACTCTGGGCTTGAAGATGAGAAGCGAAGAACAAGCCGAAGCCGAAGAATTGGCTTTCAGCAAAGCGGCAAAGGTAGAAGAGACAGAAGAAAACAATGTAGTGAAAATGAGCCGAAGCGACGTACAGAAAATACAGGCAAATGCCTGTATGATATTCGATGCAGAAAGTCCAGAGCAGGGTCAGCAGCAGAGCCAGCGTCTTGCTTAACAGAAAATTTATTAGATAACAAATAAACAAAAAATTATGATCAAGTGTAATGTAACAACCTGTGGAGTGATTACCAGTTCCGCAGAAGAGAAAACAAGTAAGGAAGGTGAAAAGTTCATTTCATTTTCCATGGTGGTACCTTTTGAAGGTAAGGATGGTACAGTAAAGGAGCAGTATATATCTGTTTCAGCACCAGGTGATGCCCAAAGTGCAGCCAACTATTCTGCCGGAAGAAGAGTAACGGCCTCCGGAGTGCTTTATATCAGAAAGCACGACAGCAGCACCTATTTGAATCTCCGTACAGATAGCAATATCGAGTTCAATGAGTCCACCACGCCAGACCGCCTTGTGGGCAGTATGGAGTTCAGAGGCAAGATTTCGAAGAAAGGTATCAAGGATTTCAACAGCAAGAAGGGTAAGCCTATGCAGTCATTCTCAGCCTTCTCTTCTGATAAGAATGGCGAGAACTATGAGTTTACCTGGGTAAGTTTCATCAATCTCTCTCCTATCCATGAAGAGTATCTGGCAGCAGATAAATATGTAGAGGTACATGGCGATCTCCAGCTAGACGTGTTCAAGGGAGAGTTGCAACTGGAATGCAAGGTAAAGAGCATAGCACATTGGGAACTGAATAAGACGGCAGAAGCAAATGCAGAGCAGCAGCCATCTTAAACACTCCCTACTCCGTGTATTTTATGTGTTTGCAGTATTGGCAGTAGGTGTTTTAGGCATCTTGCATCTGCTGTTCAGGCATCACAAGTAATCATTCCAAGAGAGATAGCATGAAACTTTCAGGCTATTTCTCTTTACTTATGAAAATTATGGAAAAGGAAAAACAAAATATGATAAGCCGTTTCCTGCAGGGATGGGGACAGCTTTTTGGTGGCAGTAAAAATGCGCCGCAACCCAAACCATTCCCTGGAGACCGTTTCTTCTACCCAGAGGAATTAGCGTATCTTTCAAAGACAGGCGAGCCTCTTTCCCAAATAGAAAAATGGGCGGTAGAAGCTGGCAAAAAGGCTTACATAGAAAGCTTTGGCTCTACAGCAAGACCCGGTTTCAATCATGTGCAGTGGCAAGGCGGCATCATGAGCAGCTATGTCAAGGGGCTTCCGGTAGCAGACAATGAAACCGAACAGGTAGCTAAATTGAAGGAGTTGAAGGCACAGAACTATATCCTGCCGGACAATCAGTTGGATATTATCAGAAAGTATGAGGCAAGAGACATTCTAGACAGATACTTCAAAACCAACAATGGTGATATCTACCATGTAGAAGGTTTAGAGACTGGCAATAAAGAAGAGCCAACATTCTCATTGATAAAATATTCTCCAGACGATTTTTCCGGGAAGAAAGAGAGCATTGGCTTTGAAAAGTTCAAAAACGATATTCAGACTGTCTATCATCCTTTATCCAGTAGAGAAGAAGCTGCATTTAAAGACAGACTTGCGGATGCCTTGAAAGCTAAAATTGAGTATGATATGATTGGACGTACCGTCTTTGAATCTCCGATAGCTATTACAGAAGGGAAAATACCTATTGAACAGCAGAAGGCGTATGGATTGGAAAATGGCATCTTCATACCTAAATCATGGGAAATCCTTTATGGTGGAACCAAAATTGTCGTTAAGGGACAATCTGACACTAATGAGGATAAAGCCCTAACCATCGACTATATGAATGCCTGCAATTATAAGGCATTACTGGATGTCGTATATGATGGCGTGTACAGACAGCGTGACAGCAAACTGTCTGCAGCTTTGGTTGAAACATTGGGAAACAAACTTCCCAATGGAGAAACCTTTTACAAGACACCTCGCAGCAGTGCCCTATTCCATACAGACAAGGGTGTTGATATTGACAGCATACTGGTGGATAAGCAAGGTGAATTGTTTGCCCTGTCAAGCAATCATCATGTAGAACTCAGCAAGAATGATCTTCAGAAGATGAAGAACAACCTTGTTATCAATGGTATCATTGAGCATAAGGAATTAGAGAAGGAACTTATTGTTCCCTTGATGAAAGATTATGTGGATTCCATGACCACAGGAGAAGACATCCATTCCGGTAATATCGATAAACTTCCTGTAAATACAAGAATCAAGAGTCTTTGCAGACAAGAATGGCAGTTAGAACAGGCGTATAATCAATATGCAAATCATCCGGCAGATGAAGACTTTGCCAACCAGTATAAGGCTGAATGGAATGCTGCTTCTCTAGCCTATACTCTTGAACTGAAACGTCTGGTGGATGCCTATAGAATTAATCCAGGAAAGGTAGATTTAGAGAAGAAGGCACGCTTTGACCGTTTGAATAAGCTTCTTCATTCCGTTCCAAAACCATTAAGAATGGAACAGAATCATTCCTTGGACGCTAGTAACAAGGTAGCTAAGGAAGAACAACGTCCTGCTAATGACGAACAGTTAAAAAGCAAGAAGGAAGTTGAAACACATATCCACCCTGCTGAGACTCCTGCTGCAGTTGCCGAAGAAAAGGTAAATATTGAAGGAACAAAGGTTTCAGACTCTAATGAATATGGTCGCTGGCATACTCCAGATATAAAGCAAAGAGAAGTCTATCTGCAGTATGGCAAGCTGCTGGCAGAGAAACTGGCCTTGCAGCAAACCTACGAGAAGCTTCCTCTTACCAACAACAGAAGGAGTCTGCCAACCAGCCTTGACAAAAAAGAGTATCAGGGAATCCATGCCTTTGTTCTTGCCCTCAATACGGAGAAAAACGGCTTCTTCATGCCGGTATACCTGACTGTAGAGGACTTGAAGAGTAAGAAGCTCCTTGTCAAAAAGGACGCCAGCAGCTTTCCTCTCATCGAGAAGCGTGGAATCGTGAACGTCTATAATATAGAACAGACCAACTATGCCTTCCGCTATCCGCAGGAGTATGCTTCCCTGAAGAACGAGCTGCTTTCCGAGGAACAGGAGAATCAGAAGGAAAACCGGCTCCCTCGTCTGTTGCAGCCTGATAGATGGAGTTCTGCTATTGTCCAGGACGGTAAGCCAAACCTGGCATCCTACAACAGCAAAGAGGATGTCATTCATATTGGCAGCCAGGACCAGTATAATAAGGAAGATGATTTCTATAGAGATTTGGCAGAAGGACTCATCCGCAGTACAAGACAGAAAGAAGCCCGAAATACCAAATACAATGCTTTGGTAAAGGAAGAGCTGATTTCCCTTGTAGGAGCCAATATGCTCGGACAGGAAAACCGTTTCAACGTTACCGTTCCACAGCAGAGTGCTATCTGGAAAAAGAGACTGCGCAATGACCCAGATTATGCAAGAGATATTTTGGTTTCAGCAAGTATCTCCCAGGCATTGGTAGAATCACGCATATCAGGTATAAAACCACAGCTAGGTAATGAGATCGATATGCGCTCAGCCACACCCATCAATATAGACTCCGATGGAAATGGAATAGTAGATAGCCAAGAAAATCTTGTTGCCGATCAGAAACAGGGCAGCAATGAAAAACAGGAACAGCAGGCTGAAGATTCCGTCAGCCACCATGTCAGGCATGGCAGACGATAAGTAAAAAAATAAGGTGGGGAAAATCCTCACCTTATGACAAAAACCACAAAACTATTTACCTAGTGGATTGTAAAGTCTAAAAGTTGCATAAAACAACATCCATTTTTGTTGATATTTAATGATGCAGTATATATTACCCAACTTTTAGACTTTACAGACTACTAGCCATTCCGCACATTATTACCTCCATAATGGTTCCATTTGCCATCCCTGCGGAAAGCCGAGAGCTTTTAAGTCAATTTCGGGAAACCGAATGAACAACCATGTTATTTTGGATTGCATATCATTATTGGGGGATATAACATTAAGAAAGTACTTGATGATGCACAGATCGAAGTAAGCACGCATGGAATCTGTTGGTAGCGTTATCCATTCTCTTTCAGGACTATTTGGAATCGCTGGCTGAATAGCATTCTGTTTGTTCCATACTCTTGAATGATGACCACAGGCATTTCGAGTAACAGCAATAACTGTAAGCCATGACTCAAACACATTGATAGGCAAACCAAAACGTTTAGCTATGCGTTTGCGTATGCGATTTTGTTTGATGTTACGATAAATAGCATTGACATTTCCAATAGTAAGCAGCTCGCCTAAAATCCACGATGGTGGATATGGCTCAGAATAGGTTCGCTTGAAATGAAGAACAAACTCCTCCTTGGATTTGCTGTATTCCTTGGATATAGCTCGCATTGTTTCATTAAACCTGGAACTATCCAAGAAATAAGAAGAGTCTGTAAGCCAAAAAGGATTGCCCGTCATATCTGCTGTTATTTGCATTACTGCCCGTCTGATAGCAATTTCAATCTTTTCTATCTCATTGAACATAAGTAGTCTCAGTTTCTTGTCAAAGCGATAAAGCATCATCACTTTTTTGAAGGTTGAACCTTCCTTGTACAAATGTGCTGTCTTGGGCATCTTCAACAAAGGATACATATAAGCAGACAATCTGTAATAACCAATATTGTCAAGGTACTGTATAGCTTTGTTTCTATCATAAATCTGTAAACCTCGTGATTCAAGCAAATTAACGAGATTTTCAGAAGATTCAAACCGTTTTGTAAAGGGTATAAGATTTGCCATGTTCAAATGTTTATAAACAAAAAACGCCTCGCACGATTTGAGCATTGTTAAGAGGCTTGGCGAGGACTGACGCTGCAAAGATACGAATAATTATTGAAAGCACAAACTTTTTAACAAGAAAATTCACAAAAAAGCAGGTTTCTTTGATATATTTATATTTAAGAATGTTAAATCTCTCCTTAAAACATACTTTGCTACCCAAATAAAGTAAGGCTAGTCAATTAAAACATTAACATAACGTTCCCTTACCTTCAAGAGATAAGGGAACTCGAAATAAACATATATTATAATAAAAAGAGGATTACTACCCCAAAATATCTATCGTGGCATTGGAAATCAGCGTTTCCATGTTCTGTAATGTTGGTGAAGCCAACTTGAAAGATGTGCCACCGATGGATCCGCAGATGAAATCTATCGCCAGCCACCATTTCTCAACAGTAGCGTCATCAGTATCTGTTTCTTCGGCACAAAGATGCTTGTCATCAGAAGTAGGATTTTTGTACCTCCACAAAGCAATCTTAGCTGCAGCGGTATTGTCTGCAAGAAGAGAATTGGTCATTTCAACATCCTGCTTCCAATTTTCGTAAACTTCTATCGAACTTTGAGAAATAGCAGGAGTTGCCTCTTCTTCCATTTCATTCTCCTCCTCCATTTCCAACATCGCAACGCTATCATCTTCATCCAGGTATTTGACGGCAGACTCTTCGCTGTCTTCCAGACCATGGTCTTGAAGATAACTGTTGTAAGCATCCAACATTTCCTGAGAATGATGCTTTACATACTGCTGATCTGTTATCTGATGAGAGAAGTAAAATTCATTGATTTTTTCTTCTCCAATAAAACCGTTTAATTCCATATATCCATATGATTTGTTAGACATGCATACCTCTACCGGCTTTCACCTTCTGTAAGATGGCATCCTGTTCTGCACACATTTCTTCTGTATATTCATCTTCTGGAACATAGGAAAGCATACCCTTGTCATCTCTCGTCCAGCAGCCATATATACCAAAGTTATATTTGTCAAACGCCAAAATACCATCACGCTCTTTCTGCCAAGCCTGACCATCCCCATTGACACTGAGAATACCTGTCTCCTCATTAAGGTCAATACCAATTGAAAGCATCTGGTCATCTTTCTCCAAGGTAACTACCTCACCATTTTCAAGTTCCTGTATATGATCCTGGTCGATACCCATATTGTTGGCAAGCAGCGACAGGTTATTGTCAACAAGATTACTCTTCACAGAAATAATGGAGTTGGTTGCACTGTCAAGCTGTACATAGTTCCAGCTGTTGTTGGATGGAAGTATTACTTTGAGTACCTTCCCCTTTTCCAATGCCTCTTTCAGTTCACCAGTGAAATATTCCAGATTGCTCTGGTTCTTAACAGGCAAGAACATCGGATGAACCTGTTCACCCTCTTTGTCCAGACGGATGCGAGCGAAATCCTTGTGAATGACACCATCTCCATCAACTTGATTTATAGGAAGCAAAGGTGTACGCATGCCCCCCAGAAGCTTATTCATGATAGGCTCAGGAAGGTCATCTATCATTTCCTGAGTAAGCCCGAACTTACCCAACTCCTCGTAAGGAATTTCATTTTCTTCAATTCTTTGTATATTCATATTGTTCAATATTTAAAATTTTTGGCAAAGATACAAAATAGCTAATTGCTGAACATTCAAAATTCAATATACCTTTGAAATTAACAATTTTAAAAGCCAGAAGCTTTTTTCCAAATACCCTTTTCAAAACCACCGAAGGGTTTTGCAAACGTTAATTTCAAAGGTATATCGTGTTTAAATATAAGGTGTAGATGAAAAGCATTACTTTTGCATTTTGAATATAAGATACAAAAAGTAACAGACAATGATCAGATATGTAATACTATCATTATGCCTTCTATGCTTCATGCCCAAAAGCGTGGCACAGGGAAAGAAAGAATCCAGGGAATACTGGATAGATAAGTATCTCAGCGTCAGTTTTCCTCTGCAAAATATCAAGGTTAATTCCTTTTATGGAAGTAGAGTTGATCCTTTCACAGGGAAATGCAAACAGCATAAAGGCTTGGATTTAAGAGCCCGGTACGAAGAAGTACTGTCTATGTTTGATGGCAGCGTGAAGAGTACCGGCTATGACAAAGGTTCGGGAAAGTTTGTTATTCTACGACATGGCGATTGGACTATCAGCTATTGCCATCTGTCAGAGATTTGGGTAACATCCCAGCAAAAACTCCTGGCAGGAGATCCGGTTGGCATTAGCGGAACCACCGGAAGAAGTACCGGACCCCACCTTCATATCAGTTGCAGGTTGAAAGGACAACTGGAAGACCCCTACAATCTGCTGCTGTATGTAAGAGAAACGAAAGCCAGGGCTATCAAAGCCCTCAGAGTAGAGGAAAACAACCTGTTTTCTCCTGCTGAGTTTATTGAGCACTATGCTGCAGCAGCAATGCAGCAACAGCGGAAGTATGGCATTCCATCTTCCGTTATCCTGGCTCAGATGGCTCTCGAAAGCAAATGGGGAAACAGCAACCTGGCACAAGTGGGATATAACTTCTTCGGTATCAAAGCCAACCAGAACTGGCTGAAAAGCGGTCTCCCCTATAGCATTCACGATGATGACCGCCCCAATGAGAAGTTCTGCAACTTCCTCTCACCGGAAGAAAGCATAGAATATCACTCTCGCCTGCTGATGAGTGACAGATATGCAAGGTGCTGGAGATATAAGCCCACCGACTACCATAACTGGCTCTTGTCTATCAAGGCAGCCGGTTATGCCACACGCAAGGATTATGTAAAGGTGTGCGAGCGTATCATCCGACAGCATAAACTGTATCTCTACGACCAGCAAGCAGAAAGAATGTGAATACAACAACAGAAAATAAAACAATAAGAAAATAAAGAAATGAAGAAATTAACGTTTTTATTGGCAACCTTCCTGATGACAAGCTATGCCAATGCACAAGTAGTTTTCGGAGAGAATGAAAAGGAGTATGTAAAAAGTACCTCATTCTCCAGTGGTAGACAGCCAAAGAAAGATGCAAAGCCTTATCTTTCGGGACAGGAGAAGTTCAAACTCTCAGCCGTTGGCGACAACTGGTTTGGCAGTGTAAAGGCAGGCATGTCAACTTTCACCGGTGCTCCTGTAGGATGTACCGATTTCTTTGGTCATACACGCCCAACGATGCTAGTCAGTTTCGGAAAATGGCATTCACGCTTCTTCGGAACCCGATTGGTTTATCAGGGCTTTACCTTTACCAATGCCGAGAATGAGGCCATGAACTACCAGAACTATCATGGAGATCTGATGCTGAATCTCTCCAGTTTCGTCCGTAGCAGCTACAATCCTCTTCCAAGATGGGATTTCGCTCTCTATCTGGGTGCTGGTGCTATCAAGAACACTACCATCCATAACGCACCTTTTGCCGTCAGTCACGGTTTCCTTTGCAGCTACAGAGTAACCAACCGCCTCCATGTAACAGCCGAGATGGGTGGAACCAGTACTTTTCAATGGTTTGACGGCATAGGCAAGGACAAGCATTTTGGCGACAATATCCTTCATGCATCCCTGGGTGTTACCTTCTGTATCGGCAAGCAGGGTTTTGACCGAAAGCCAGTTCTTGAAGTATTAGGCGACAATGGTAATAAAACCTGCTTTCTGTATGACGATAGCAAATTCCCTAAAAATGATTTTGAAGGACTTAAAAGTTTGAAGGAAAGAATGAGCAAGGGAGACGATGGTTCCTTGGCATCTTCCGGTATTCAACTGGATGCCCCGATTCTGTTCTTCTTCAAGATCAATACCACCACCCTCATTGACAAGCAGCAGCTGGTGAACATTAAGGAGATTGCTAAAGCCGTAAATGAAAACGATCTTCGAATCAACATCTATGGAGCCGCCGACAGCAAGACCGGAACACCGAAGCACAACCAGAAGCTCAGTGTTCGCAGAGCCAGATATATTGCCAAACTGTTGATGAAGGCAGGTGTTGACAAGAGTAAGATGCGTGGTTTCAGCAGGGGCGGTATCAATATCTACAAGCCATATACCGCAAACCGCCATACATGCGTCATCGTCTATAAGGAACAGCAGTAACATTTAAAGCATATTGTCATGACTATCATACGTAAAAATACCAATCCACGGGCAACCGACGTTGCTCCCCAGCTTCAAAGTGTATTGCATGCCAATGGTATGCAAGCTCATATCTCATTGACAGAGACTGGCACCTACCAGCTCGTGACCCTCTCACACAACTCTTCCCAACCTCGTTATTATGACCTGAGCGAGAAGCAGTTGGATGCTCTGGTCAACGGCGGCACGAATGCCTGGAACAAAAACGCATACAACACCTTTGTTTCCATTGTGAAAGACGATTATTATATTCCCGGTTCCTGGTTGGCAGCCAAAAATGCCAATTCTCCGGTAAATCATGGCTTGTGGGGACACACCATCATGGATGGAGAATATGGGTATCGAGACCCACGATTCCGTCCGTTTGCCGGTCCGGGTTTTGGAAAATTTGACAATTCACCCCTTGGCATCCTCTTCGGTGGTAGCAGATACCACATCAGAAGAGTGATAGGAAGACCTTACTTTGCAAACAGCGCACCTGTTGTAGTAGAACGTCCTGATGGCAGGCTGAAACCCGGTGAGCTGAAATCGGGCAGTTATGGTTTCTACGATAAGGGAAATCAGAAAAAGGATGCTCTCTCCAACCTTGAAGTAGATGTCAAGCCTAGGGTTTTAGAACGACCGAAAGGCAAAGCCTTGCCTCTGAAGGACTATATCAATGGTTACAGTACCCTTCTGACCTTTAGCGGTGCAGGTTTTGCAGAAGTACTCTCATCCCATGGCATCGTGGTTGATAAAGACAAGAAGACCCTCACCATCAAATCAGACGGCGTAAACAGAAACCTGGAATATACTCTTACCGACGAAGAACTCAATACAATTTTGAATGATAAGTTGAGATTTACAGATACCAGAGGCAAGAAAAAGCAGGTTTACAACAAGAATGCCCCTAACATCAGTGAGCGTCTGGATGTGATCAATAAGGTGATTGCAAATGACTTTGCCGACAAGATCACCGTTGACCATCTTCAAAGCAAAGACTATATCAACATCAAGCTGAAGCCTGATACAGAAGCAGCCCTTGGCTTGACGGAAGCAAAAGCCAACGAGTATAACAGGAATATCGATGTCCTGGAACTCAACATGCAGGATATGCGACAAGATTATAAGACCGGTTTTGTTGATAAGTGGAACACCATCGGAGTTGTGGACGGCAGAATGCTCCCGGAAAATATGGGTTTCTATTTGCCTATGAATAAGGGGCGCAGAGTGACTGTAGGAGAGATTCAAGCCTACCCTACCAATGATGGTGAAAAGACTTCTTACCGCATGACTGCCGTTGTCAATAATCAGCTGATGAGCCGTGAAATCAGCACGGATGACTACAACAGATTCCTCAATTACGATGATGCGCACCGTTTACAACTGTTTGACAAGGTGTTCGATGAAGTCAAGATTAAGAGTGCATCCAATGGACAGCTTGAAGACAAAGTGTATTCCGGAAACATCGATTCTGCAAAAGGTGTAGTGTCTCTGAAAGGTGACTATTGCCTGGTAAGCGGCAAATCATCCGCAGCCATTACCGCTGCAATGGCTTGGAAGGATGAGATATCCGGTGATTATCTGATCAACCTCAGAACCAACAAGGATGCCGGTATGTGGTCTTTCAAGATCAGCCAGGAGCAGTATAACAAGTTCCAGTATGCCACGGATGAAGAAAGAGCCAGTCTGCTCTCTTCCCTTCTTCCTACCGATGCCAAAAGCAATGAGAAGATGAAGGTGGTAGCAGCCAGCAGCATCTACCAGGGTGGTTACATGAGGGAGCAGAATGCTAATATCTCTCCGAAACTGGATAGATACAACCTCAATGATATAAGAGAGCAGACTAAGATCAACCTTCTTGGCGATGCCTACGTGAATGGAGAGTCCCTTGAAAACGTAAAAGCAAGCAAGGAATGGAAGCGAAGTGGTGAACATGGCCGTGATACCCAGGTGGGAGATATCGTAGTGGAAAAGCTGAAGGATGCCAAAGGACAGGAAATAGAAGGCAAATACAAGATGACAGCTGTCATCGATGGCAATGTCTTCTCCCATGAAATTACGGAAAAGCAATACAACAAGTTCATGACCGTAAACAACCTCCAGCGAATGAAGCTCTTTGACAAGATCTTCCCTGAGGTAGAAATGAAGACGAAGCCGGAAAACCGCTTCAACCTTGGAGCAGCCCTTCTTGCTGCCGTGACAACAGGCGTGGGAGTCATGGCAATTGCATCAGAGTCTCGTCCGCATCACAGTCCGGTGGTATTTGAAAGCGGACCGGTGTTCTCAAAACCTGGTGTTGTTTCTGCTGCTGAAGTTTCAGCATCCATTTACGAGTCTATGAACAATGGACCAGCACCATCAGAAGGTTATGGCTTAGGAAGATAACAGATTTCATTTCTAACAGAAAAGATATATGAACGATACAGTACATATCTTTAGAACAGTAACGTTACGTCCTCATTGGTTTCAGTATGTCATCAATGAGTTCGTAGCTTTGTGTTTCTTTCTTGGCAGCATCTGGGTATGGAAATTTTGCTATTTCCAATACCATGAGTTGGCAATATACGTTGGCATAGCTTTATTCCTCTATCTGCTGTTCAAACTGATATATCTGGCAAGGATGGAATATGTGATAACAGGGGAACAGATTATCATCATGCATGGTGTTCTGTCCCACTCTACCGATTACGTCGAGTTGTATAGAGTTGTGGATTACCGGCAGCACAGAAGCCTTCCGCAGCAGATTTTCGGACTGAAGACCGTAACCATCTTCTCTGGTGACCGGAATAATTCGAAGCTGGATTTAATAGGTATCAAAGCCAATAACAATATTGTTGCCGACATAAGGATGAGAGTTGAATTTAATAAACGACACAAAAGTATCTATGAAATTACAAATAGAAATTAGGCGAACTATGATTCTCCTGTTGTTCTTTTCCACCATGATTTCCTGCTTCGGACAAAGCGTAACCCAATCCAATCCTCTGGAATATGTAGCTATCGGTGAGGGAGAGTCACGAATAAATGAGATCATTGGCAAGCAGAATGAAATATTGGACACTTTAAGCGTGCTTCATGGTGGAATGGTTGTTGCAGAAACCAAGATGAAGAAATGGGAACAGAAGTATAACAGTTACCTGAAAACAACCCAAGGGTATGCAGATGCCATCAAAGCTGGCTGTACCCTCTATATGCAAGGCATGCAGACGCTTTCTGCCTTATGGGAAATCAATACAGCCTGTAAGATCAATCCGCAAGGTATCGCTGCTTCTGTTTCCATGAATACGCTTTATGCCGAAACAGCTGTAGAACTTGTCAAGACGTATCGCATTTTGAAGTCGGTTGTAGCCAAAGGCGGTGAAGGTAACATGCTCAAAGGCTCAGAACGTACAAAGATTCTGTGGCAGCTGAGTACCGAGTTGGAACAGCTTAACAGGAAGTTTAGAAGTCTGGCATTGAGTATCAGCTTGTATACTTTCGAAGACGTATGGAACAAAGCCATTGCCGGAAAGATACAGAAGAGTAATAAAGTACTTGCTAAGGAGGCGTTAAGCCGTCAAAAGCGAGCCATGAAAGTAGTTGCCAGGTTCTACCGGGAGAGACAATCACATAAAACATGGGGGGTGGTAATGATGAAACATATAAGATTAATCAGATATATCTTCCTACTGATGGCTTTAATACTGGCTCCTGTATCATCTAGTGCCATTGGTGTTGCAGAAGACCTGGTAAGAGCAGGTATGTTCAAGACTTTTGCAACATCTGCTACCAAAGCCCTCAAAGCATCCGATGCCGTACTTACCGTGAATGCAGGAGAACACATGATGTCAAAGGAAGAAATCGATAAGGTGGTGAAATTTCAGACCCAGTTCAACAACTATCTCACCAACTTTGACAACATCCTCACCTATGCAGCGGAAATCTACGCTATCTATTATGAAGTGGATCAGACAGGTAGAAACCTCAGTGAACTGAAATCTGTGGCACTCTCCTCTCCTACCAACATCATAGCCGTAGCCCTTTTAAAATCAAGGAACTACATTTATAAAGATGTCGTAGAAAACGGAGTACAGATAGCTTTGGATATTGAGAAACTTCTTCCTTTAAAGAAGGACAAAGAGAAAAATGCAAAGATGTCTGAGAAAGAACGCCTGGAATGCATCGGTAACGTCAGGAAGAGTTTAAGGGAAATGAATAGAAAGATCAGAAAGATGAATCTTCTTCTTCGCTATACAACACTGATGGACTGCTGGTATGACCTGAAAGGACAATACTACAGACCCAAAAGTATGCATGCCATCTGTAAGAGTTGTCAAAGGCGGTGGGCAAACAATGCCTCAAAATGGAAACGAAAATAATTTAAAATGGAAGAATCAAAAGAGTTACAAGGATTATATACCATATTTAGAGCAACAATTTATATTTCATTGTTGCTTGAATTTTTCATGTATGCATTGGATCCAACCTCCTTAGATTTCCTTGGGGGATTGATAACCAATCTACACTCACGCTTACAATTACTGTCAGTGTATCAGTTCCTGCCATACAGCAAGATGGTTACGGTTATGCTGGTCATCATCACCTGTATCGGTACCAAAAACAAAAAGCAATTAGAGTTTGATGCCCGAAAAATGGTTTTTTGGCCAATAACTCTAGGCTTGCTTTTTGTAATACTGTCAGTATTCATCTATAATTGGGACTGGCACAGCAGGATATGGCTTTTCAAGGCAAATGTCTGGGTATATATGCTCTTCTCCCTCATAGGTGTAGTTGCCATACATGTTGCCTTGGATAACGTTGCGAAGTATTTCAGAAACGGACTTATGAAAGACCGTTTCAACTTGGAGAATGAGAGCTTTGAACAGCCGGAAGACCTGGTAGAAAATAAATTCTCGGTCAATATACCGATGCGTTATTATTATGGTGGCAAATTCCGGCACGGCTGGATAAACATCATTAATCCATTCAGAGGTACGTGGGTTGTGGGAACTCCAGGTTCCGGTAAGACCTTTTCTGTAATAGAGCCTTATATCAGACAACATAGTGCAAAAGGTTTTGCCATGGTAGTATATGACTATAAGTTCCCTACCCTGGCAACAAAGTTGTTCTATCATTACAAAACCAACCAGAAAAAGGGGCTTACCCCTAAAGGATGCAAGTTCAATATCATCAACTTCGTGAATGTAGAGTATTCAAGAAGAGTAAATCCTATACAGCAGAAATATATTGCCAATTTAGCAGCTGCCCAGGAAACGGCAGAGACACTTATTGAGTCTCTTCAGAAGGGCCAGAAAGGAAGTGGTGGTGGTAGTGACCAGTTCTTCCAGACTTCTGCAACCAATTTCCTTGCAGCCTGTATTTATTTCTTCGTCAACTATGGGAAGAAACCATACGATGAGAACGGAAACGAGTTAGAAGCGGAATATGCACCAGTTGCAGGAACACCACACCAAAGGTTAACAGGTAAGGTTTTTGCCAAAGGACACAAGGACGACAATAACTTTGTTGTAGAGCCAGCCTACTGGAAAGGGCAATATTCAGATATGCCGCATGTACTTTCCTTCCTGAATCATAGCTATGAGGAAATCTTCGAAGTTCTGATTACTGATCCAGAAGTATCTCCTCTCCTAGGGCCTTTCAAGACTGCCTACGAAAATGGAGCGATGGAGCAGTTGGAAGGTATGATTGGTACACTCCGTGTACAAACCTCACGTCTGGCAACCAAAGAGGCTTATTGGGTATTCAGTGGAGATGATTTCGACCTGAAAGTATCTGATCCTAAAAATCCAAGCTATCTGCTCATTGCCAATGATCCGGAAATGGAAAGTATCATTGGTGCCTTGAATGCTTTGATTCTAAACCGACTTGTTACCAGAGTAAATAGTGGACAGGGAAAAAACGTACCGGTAAGTATCATTGTCGATGAGCTTCCAACATTATATTTCCATAAGATTGACCGTCTTATAGGTACAGCTCGTAGTAATAAGGTTGCTGTAACGTTAGGATTCCAGGAACTTCCACAGCTGGAAGCGGATTATGGAAAGGTTGGTATGCAGAAGATTATCACAACCGTAGGTAATGTAGTGAGTGGTTCTGCCAGGGCCAAGGAAACCCTTGAATGGTTATCGGGCGATATCTTCGGAAAGGTAGTTCAGATGAAAAAAGGTATCACTATCGACAGAGATAAAACCTCTATTAATCTCAATGAAAATCTCGACAGTCTGGTTCCTGCATCTAAGATTTCCGATATGGCTTCTGGCTGGCTCTGTGGTCAGACGGCACGAGATTTCACGGTTACAAAAACTGGCAGAAAAGGTTCCATGGATATTCAGAAAGCAGAAGAGTTCAAGACAACAAAGTTCTTCTGTAAAACAAATTTTGATATGGAAGAAATCAAGAAGGAAGAAGCTTCCTACGACAACTATCCACTGCCGAAGTTCTATAAATTCGGAACCTCTGATGCCAAGGAACGAACCCTTTATAAGAATTTCAACCGTATTGACAAGGAAGTGAATGAAATGATTACTCGCATACAGAAAGAGTTCCCTAAGCAGATAAAAAAAGCAAGTAAAAAATAAAAGTGTGCTTCATGTGTTCCCAAATATCTATTGATATACAACTACATTCTTGCCAAAGCGTTGCTTATATTATAATTAAGGTGTAAATAACCCAAAAGCAACATGAGTTACAAATAAAAAAGTTAGTATTATGGCTACAATAAAAGTAAAATTCAGAGCATCCTCGGTGCCGGGAAAGGAAGGCACATTGTATTATCACCTCATTCACCAGCGCAACCTGCGCTGGATCAGTACCGACTATCATGTCTTTCCAGAAGAGTGGAACGACAAGAAGTCGGCTATCATTGTTTCTCACCGCAACAACAGACAGGCGCATCTACAGCTCATCCAGTCACAAATAGATTGGGAGATGAAGCAGATGCAGCGTATCATCCATGACAAGGAGATGGATGGCATCCCTTATACCATTGATGACATAGCTAAGGAGATACAGCAGCTGCCACCAAACAAGAGCGTCTTCACCTTCTTCCGCCAACAGATAGCCAAGAAGGAGCAGATGCAGTGCATTGGCACCAAGAGCAACTATACCAGTGCCGCCAACAGATTTATGGAGTTTCGTAATCACGAAGACCTCACCTTCTCTCAGATGACCAGCGAGATGATGGAAATGTATCAGGCATGGCTGTTCAACAGAGGTATCGGACAAAACACCGTGTCCTTCTATCTGCGAACCCTGCGCACACTCTACAACAAGGCAGTGGAAACAGGCCATGCGCCAGCCAAGGACATCTTTGCTCACGTGCAGACCGCTAACGTGAGAACTGCCAAACGAGCCATCACTGTAAAGGATATTCGCAAGATAGAAAACCTGAACTTGCCAATAGGCTCCTCCCTTGACAAGGCACGAGACCTGTTTTTACTCAGTTTCTATCTCCGAGGCATGGCATTCGTTGATATGGCGTTCCTGAAGAAGACCGACTTGAAGTGTGGCTTGGTGAACTACAACCGTCGCAAGACCCACCAAAATCTCAATATCGAGTGGATGAAGCCGATGCAAGCCATCATCGACAAGTACGCCCAACAAACGAAGGACTCCCCTTACCTGCTACCCATCTTGACAGGCAAGGAATCCTCTCCATACACGGCATACCGCAAGGTGGAGCACAACACCAACTACAACCTGAAGAAAATCGGTGAGATGGTAGGCTTGAAGATACCGCTGACCACCTACGTGGCACGCCACACGTGGGCAAGCGTAGCCTTGCACATGAACATACCAATAGCCACCATCAGCCAGGGCATGGGACACAACTCCTATAAGACCACACAGATTTACTTGCAGTCATTAGACGTAGCAACCATCAACGAAGCCAACAAACGGATTATAAGCAAAATCTTAAAAGAGTTGTAAATAAATCGTTATATTTAACCCTTTCCCAAATGATAGGGTAAAATGTTTAGCAAACTTCGCCCTTTCTTATGGTAAGAGAGCAAAAATGACCGAATTGACCGCAAATCTGCCATTTGGAGAGTTCTTCCGAGGCAGATTTGCTAAACAATTGTGTTAAATCTGGGGAGTAATATACAGAAAAGGAAAAAATCTGACACGTAATTCAACTATTTTTTGTACTTTTGCACCAAGTTGTATCTCTTACCATAAGAGTGTGCAACAAATGTAAGATAAAGATACATGTGCAGAGGCTGCATGCCAAGCACTCATATTACGATTAAGATTATGCACAACAAGAACAAATGGACTAGGCTTCCACAACCATCATGTATGGTTGCAGCTGAGGACATAAAGTAGAGCAGAATTTATGAAACCGGATGGTACGAGTTCTTTTTCTACAGCCGACGAGAAGCTTGTTTCTCCAAAGGGCAATCACGTTACTGAGCCAGACGTAAAGACTGGTTCAGAGGTAAAGAAGTGTCGTCAATCGGACGGAACCACATGGTCGTATCTCTTTATGCATCATAACAAAGTGAAGAGCATGGAGGCACAGCTGATTAAAGACGGCAAAACCTATTTTGTGCATAAAACCATACGGTATTTCAAGAAACTTGGCAAACATAGGGTGCAACATCAGGAAGTGCCGACCGTCAGCGGCCTGGTCTTCTTCCAAGGTTTTCCAGAAGAAATACAAAACTATCTTGACAAGAATTTCCCACGTACTTATTTATGCAAGAACTGCAGCACAGGCAGAGTGGCAGAAATCAAAGATTCACAGATGCAACCCTTCATGCGTATCGTAGAGACTTCACCTGAGCGTATCCGTTTCCTTCTCCACCCTTATCATTATTATGCTCGCAACCGCATTCTTCTCCGTATCACCACAGGTGAGATGGCAGGATTGGAAGGCTACATCATTCGTATTGACCGAGATCGCCGTCTGGTGATGGACATCGGTGGAATGAGTGTAGCAATCAGCGGTGTTCATGCCGAGCATTTTGAGGAAGTGGAGCAAGACAAGTCCCATCTTGCCAACGAGGAAATCTTCTACAAGCGCAACCTGCAAGAGCGGCAAGTGCTGATAGACCGCTATTTCCATCCTGTGAAAAATGACAAGGAAGTGGCGTTGCAGGCAGAAAACATCGACTATTTGAGAAAATATGCCTTGGATGAAGTGGCACACAATCGCATTAGCTTCAATGAAACATGGAACATCTATTCCTTCATCATTGAGGAGATTGGCTACTATTATTCACCATTCATAGAACAGTTCAAGGAACACCTCGACCCCATCATGTGCGAAGGAGGCAAGGTACTCCAAGAAATGGAACAGATTATCAAAAGTCCTCATATCAGTCCTAACGACAAGACCAGATATGAGAATGATTATCAAAGAATCTTTTCGCAATATGATTATCTGTTCTAAAGATTCATACATCATACCATGACCGATTTCGCAACTTTTGTAAACATTATCATCGACGAGCTTACGAAAGAAGGTAGAAAGCATACCGCTGAAACACGCAAGTATTCAGCCAATCGCCTATTGATGTTTATGGGCGACAATCCCACACCTATGGACAAATGGGACGATTTGTTTGTTCTGAACTACGAGACATGGCTGAAAACACAGGGGCTGTCGGCATCTACAACCGCTTTTTACCTGTCGCAATTGTGTGCATTCTATAAGCAAGCTGTAAAAAGAGGAAAAATACAAGAGCAAGACATTTTTCGCCTGGTAAACAAGACACCATCGCCAAAAATTGCCGCCCAACAGTTTCCCTCGATAGCCGAGTTGCGCTATTTGCAAACTCTCAATCTTAATAAGTCGCAGGATTTCGCACGCGACATGTTCCTGTTCTCACTTTATGCAAGAGGCATGAACTATGTGGATATGGCATATCTGAAGAAATCCAACATAAAAGACGGAATGCTCACTTACATTTCCCATACATCAGACAACAATCCTGCTGTCACGATCAAATGGGACAAGGCAATGCAGCAGATAGCAGACAAATATATCTCCGACACAGAGTATATGTTTCCTATCATCACCAAGGAAGGGAATGCCGATGAAACAGAACAAATAAAAAGAAGTCGCCATAATGTGGTGTACAACTTGCGTTCTATTGGCAAGCAATATAAATTCAGCGTCTCCCCCACCATCGCCATGACCAAGGACTTGTGGCGCAAGATTATGGATGAGGTGAGCGTGAGTGAGGTGATATAGACAAGAAATATCAAACTTATATTCTGCGTGATTTGCGTACCAACAGAAACAATATAATACAATGAATAAAGAAGAAAGAAATTCTTTTCGAAAGGAAATGCTTGGTAAGCTAGAAGAACATTGGGCTAAATCGAATAGCCCAGAAGACGACCTCTTCTATTACCACCCTTCTGAAGATAAAATCGTCCTATCCCATGCCCTGTTCTGGGTGATGACACAAAACATAAAAGGTAAGGTAGGAAAGGAAAAGTACTTATTGCTTCTCCGCAAGTATCAGGAAGAAATGCTCGAAGCCTACTTGACGGAATCAGAAGATTTCAAAGACCTGTTGCACTATTGTAACGTCATATACAATACCCTTCCTGTAATCCTTCGAAGCATGTATGATTTCCATATTCACTTAGATGCTCGCAAGCTTGCTGCCATTACGATTGTCGCTGGCGGCTATGGTGGTGATATGCCCGAAGACCAGGCTTATGACCTCCTTGACGATATTGACTTCTATTGTAATAAGGTGAAATGCCGCAAGATAGAAAAGCTCTTACCTGTATTGAACAAACTGGTGATAGAAGAGCAAAAGTTCCTTTAGTTTGCATTAAGAAATGTTTCAAACACATAGGAGCGCACTGAAAGCTGACATTAATCTCAATAGAATAATGGTAGTTCGTCCCCCTTCATGATAAATAACTTTTATGCAGAAGGGGAAGGTTGTGGTTCGAATCCACATTGAGGCCAAATGATAATACATGTAATTTATGAAGAAAGTAGATTTACATATTCATACAATATCAACAGTGAAGGATCGCTCTTTCACGTTTGATATAAATGTATTGGAAGATTACGTCCAGTCTCAAAAGATTGATGTGATTGCGATAACAAATCATAACGTATTTGACCGTTATCAATATGAGCAGATAAACGTTAAATTGACTAATACGATAGTGCTTCCTGGTATAGAGATAGACATCGATGGAGGACATGCTTTGTTTATAGCTGATTCCGACAAGCAATCTCTTGACGCTTTTGAGGCGATTTGTAATCAGATAGCCCCATTGGTTAAGAGTCAAGATGATACTATTCCATTTGACCAAATACAGGCTCTGTTTCATTGTTTTGATGATTATTTAGTTATACCTCATTACGATAAAGAACCAAAACTACCAAATGAAACAATATCAAAGTTTGGTACAAATATTTTTGCAGGTGAAGTATGTAGCGTCAAAAAGTTTGCGTCTGCACTTAAGAACCCACATTCTTTGGTGCCGGTCTTGTTTAGCGATTTTCGTGTGGAGACGTTGCAGTATGGTGAAGTATATCCTAATCGGCAAACATACATAGACATCAATGATGTTACAGTCAATAGTCTCAAATTATGCCTGAGAGACAAAACTAAAGTAGGCTTGGCTCCTACTGATGGACACAATCTCTTCCAATGGTCAACTTCGGGATTATGTCTGTCAACAGGTTTAAATATCATTTTAGGAAAGCGTTCGTCTGGCAAGACTCATACACTAAATCGTATCAGCAGACATTTTGGAGATAAAGCTCTTTATATTCGTCAATTCTCATTATTGAATACTAAAGACCCCAATTCTATAGAACAATTTGAGCAGGAAGACAAGATAACGCAGAGTAAGATAGCGTCTGATTATTTGCAGCCGTTCAAGGGTGTAGTTGACAATATTAGCCAAGTTCCGACGAAAGAAGCTGATATGTATATGCTAGACCAATATATGAAGGCTCTTGTTAAATTTGCTAATGAGCAACACCTTAATGATGTCTATTCAAAGACGCAGATGTTTAATACTTCTACTTATAGACTCTTTGAAACAAACGAACTGAAAAGTTTGATAGACTCAGTAGAACTGCTCATAAAGAATGAAAAGTATAAAAAGGTAGTCGAGTCCTTTTTAGACAAGAAAATGTTGAAAGGGCTGTTCTGTAAATTGGTTGAAATGTATCGTTCTCTCAATCTGAGTAATAAACTACTACAGGATGTAAATGCAACCTTGAACACGATTAAGACTAATTTGCAAATGCAGTCAACTGCAACTCGTATTCCTGATTTAGATCTTTATGGCATATTGATGAATGATTGTAAGCGAATAAAATTTAACGAAGTTGTACATGAGTTGAAAACTAGTAGACAAATAAATTACCGTGATGTAGGACATTTTCGAATTTCTACTACAACTCGCCCCTATAATAATGCAACTGATATGAAACAAGGCACCCAAGTGTCTTTAGTAGAGGCTTTCAAATCTTATGACTCCCCTTTTGATTTTATTCAAAAGTTGAAGGATACTGCAGTTGAAAGTACATCTTTTTATAAGTACTTTGTAAAGGTTGAATATAAGATTTTGAATTCATTGGGAACTGTTGTTTCTGGTGGTGAGCGTACAGAATTTAATTTCTTGTCGAAAGTGAAAGATGCAATGATGTATGACATCTTGATTATCGATGAACCAGAATCTTCGTTTGACAATATTTTCTTGAAAGAAGAAGTGAACACTTTGATAAAAGAGATATCTATGAATATGCCTGTCATTGTGTCCACACATAATAGTACTATAGGAGGTTCTATCAACCCCGATTATATCATATATACAGAAAAATCCATTGAGCATGGCGAAGCTGTCTATAATGTATATGAGGGAAGTCCGGAAAGCAAACTTTTAAGGACACCTTCAGGTGATAGTATAGAAAATTATAAAATTACAATGAATAGTTTGGAAGCTGGTGAAATTGCTTACAATAATAGGAAACAAGGATATGATTTACTTAAAAATTGAGAACAATGTGGGGAAGTTCTATAAAGATGGAACTTATGAAACAATAGATAAAATGGCTAATGATGACTTATGGCGTCTTGCAAATGCAGTTATGAAAGATGATGATTTCCAAATGAATGTATATGATGAGGCGCTTCTTCCAAATAAAGCTCACCGGATTATCTATAAGCATGTATATGAATTGCTCACTTCTCTACAAGAACGTAAAGAGCAGTATAAAAATGAAAGTGAGTTAATGTATAAGACAGCATATGATGCATATAAACAATAATATTTTCTGATTATATATCAAAATCAAACATCAGATAATAACAAGCGAATAGCGATGAATACGATTTTTCGAATGCTGTTCTTGACGGTAGTATCATAGTTTATGAGGCGATGTATATAGCAAGGATGTTGAAATAACAGAGAATATTATGAGCGAGGAACAATACAATGTATTGCTGAAAGCCTACACAAAAGAGGCGTTAGCAAGTATGATAAAGGCAGATATACGCAGTAGGTTTCCCGAACCTTATGCAAGTATGTATTGCCAACAATTTGATAATTTCAAGAACGTTGCAAATTTCTTTGAATTTGCAGCAAAGTTAATGAGAAGATAACATTTATGAAAGGAATAGTATTAGCAGGTGGTAGCGGAACACGCTTGTACCCTATCACTAAAGGTATCAGCAAGCAGCTGATACCAATCTTTGACAAGCCGATGATATATTACCCAATATCAGTATTGATGTTGGCAGGTATCCGTGAGATACTCATTATTTCAACACCATTTGACCTGCCAGGTTTCAAGCGCCTCTTAGGCGATGGAAGCCAGTTCGGAGTCAAGTTTGAGTATGCAGAGCAGCCATCGCCAGATGGCTTAGCACAAGCCTTCATTATCGGAGAGAAATTCATTGGTAATGATTCCGCTTGCCTCGTATTAGGCGATAATATCTTCTATGGTGCAGGATTAAATCAGATGCTGCATCAAGCAGTTGTAGATGCTGAACAGAATAACAAGGCTACCGTTTTTGGCTATCGTGTAAGTGATCCGGAGCGATATGGTGTAGCCGAGTTTGATGAGCAAGGCAATTGCCTGAGCATTGAAGAGAAGCCAGAGCATCCTAAGAGCAACTATGCTGTGGTAGGCTTATACTTCTATCCTAACAAGGTGGTGGAAGTAGCTAAGCATATCAAGCCATCCGCTCGTGGTGAGTTGGAAATCACCACCGTAAACCAGGAGTTTCTGAAGGATAAGCAGTTGAAGGTACAGACTATGGCAAGAGGATTTGCCTGGCTCGATACCGGAACCCATGATTCCCTTTCTGAAGCATCAACATTTATTGAAGTCTTAGAAAAGCGACAGGGCTTAAAGGTGGCTTGTCTGGAAGGTATCGCATATCGTCAAGGTTGGATTACCGCAGGAAAATTGAGAGAGAATGCTCTGCCTATGTTGAAGAATGACTATGGCAAGTATCTCCTTTCTATACTTAAAGAGAAAAATCAAACATTGAAAAAGAATTTAGAATATTAAAAACGATGAATATAATTAAAACAGATATTGAAGGCGTCCTCATTATAGAGCCACGCCTCTTCCGTGATGCTCGTGGATATTTCTTCGAGAGTTTCAGCGAGCGAGAATTTGAAGAAAAGGTCTCTCCTATTCTGGGACACAGTGTTCACTTCTGCCAAGACAACGAGAGTATGAGCAGCTATGGCGTGATGCGAGGCTTGCACTTCCAGCGTCCTCCTTATACCCAGAGCAAGCTGGTACGCTGCGTAAAAGGCAGAGTACTCGATGTAGCAGTAGATATTCGTAAAGGCTCCCCTACTTACGGCAAGCATGTAGCTGTAGAACTGACAGAAGACAATCATCGCCAGTTCTTCATCCCAAAGGGCTTTGCTCATGGTTTCGCAGTCCTCTCAGAAACTGCAGTGTTCCAATACAAGTGTGATAACTTCTATCATCCAGAAGCAGATGGCGGCATCAGCATCCTCGACGATACTCTTGGTATCGATTGGAAAATCCCAACAGAGCATGCAAATCTCTCAGAGAAAGATACAAAGCATGCAATGCTGAAAGACTTCGATTCTCCATTCGATATCAATGTAGATTTGTATGGACATGAATAACAGATAACCCATGATAGTTTTACCAGATACAAAAACTTTTGATTCCAGCATACGCTTGGTGCAACTCGTAGGAGGTGTCACCAAAGTAAATATGCTAAAGGTGTGCGACAAACTTGACCTGTATGTTAGTCCGAACTTGAAGAAGGACGAGACTGCACGCCGAGTAGCGCAGGAACTGCTCAATAGTCCTATTGAGATATTGAGCAACCTCAACAAGCAAGAGTTACAAATCATCGATGAGTTTGTCAAGGGTGGTGCCAACACCTATGTCGTTCGCAAGATGCGCAAGACCCAGTACAAGCTTCAGAAACTATATTTGGTTGCCACCTATTGCGATGAGGTAAACCAGGAATGGCACATGCTCATGCCTGATGAACTTCGTGAAGCTTTGTCAAGCAACTACAAGTTCTATCTTGACATGGCAGAGAAAGGTCAGAAAGGACCAACTGCCAAACAGCTTCGTATGATGGCAGCGATGAAACGGATAATGGGAGAATAAATTTATGAATTTGCTAAATATAGATGCAGAACAGGAGGAATTTCTTGTAAAGAATGCAACTATCGTATTCGATACAAGCTCTATTGGTCAGTTGTATTATCTGACTGAAGAGACCAAGAAAACAATGGTTGACATATTGAGTTGTCTGAAAGATAGGCTTTGGATGCCAGCCCAAGTTTTTTTGGAATATAGCAAGAATCGTGAGAAGTTGTTGAGAAATCCGGCAGACGAACAATATTCTACGCCTAAGTTCTCGCAAAATCAGCTTGTTGATGATTTGCAGGTGTTTGTCAAGAAGCATCGTGATAATCCTTACTTCCATCCACATTTTGACGATACACAACTTGCAGATATAGAAACAGAAACCAATAAGATAAAGGAATCTTACAAGCAAATTAAAGCCATTGTTAAAGAGCAAAACAAGAAGCGGAGAGATGAAATAGAATCCATGATACATAACTCAGGCAGTGATGTGTTATGGCAAGTCTTTTCCTCTGTAACCAAAGGTGCTCCATTTACTTATCTAGAGGTGATGGAGATAGTGAGAGAAGGAAGATTTCGATATGATAATTCTATTCCTCCAGGATATAAGGACAGTGAAAATGACAAGAAAAAAGGCTTTCAAGTCTATGGTGATTTGATTGTATGGAAAGAGATTCTACGATATGCCAAGAAAGAAAAGAAACCAGTCCTCTTCATTTGTGACGATATGAAAGAGGATTTGTACAGGGATGCAAAGAATCTTCTACCAAGGTATGAACTGATAAAGGAATTTGTAGATATTACTCAACAGCAATGTTGGATTATTCCCTTAAGGCGTTTTCTCGATTTTTTGGAACTATATATAAAAAGTGATACAATCCTGCCATTTTATAATGGACTGGAAGCAGTGAAGGATGCTTTAAATACAAAAGAACGGCTCAAACAAATCCATCAGAATCCGATGACAGAATCCGTTATAGTCAAATGTGCTCATTGTGGAGAGGTGTTTACGGTTGAGGGTGAAGATTTTTTTTATGACTGGGAAGCTGAAGGCTTCTCTGAACGAGAGATGGGAACGGAGATAGAACATACCAGTTATGAACTCGTATCTTGTCCTCAATGTGATAGCGACATTGAGGTTGAACTGAAAGTCTGGGAATATCCAGAAGGACAATACGAAGCTGAGGACATTGAATGTGAAGAAGGTAAAATCTTGGAAAATCATTTAAGTCTTCGAGATCATATCACATTAATTGAGGAAAAAGAACAATGCCAACGTTGCGGTGCTTGGACAAAAGTAGGAGAAGACGGACTTTGTGAGTCATGCAGTGATTATTATGCTTATTGCGTAGATTAATATTTATTGTCATAGAGTTTGCTTACAACGCATATGATGAAAGAAACATTTGTATTAAAGCCATTGGATTCCTATTTGCGTGATAATATCAATAAGAAAATAGATTCATTTTTATCGGCATTAAAATTGTCTCATAGAGATAGCGATGCAGATGTACATCGTATCATTATGCACTATAATTACGAGCATTATACAAATCATGTACGCAAGTATGACAATTACATAGCACTCTATGGCTTTCTTAGAAGTCTGAGCCTTTTATGTAATTCCATATTCATTTTTCTATTCATTGCGGTATTAAAAACAATAGATTTTCACGACACTATTGATTGGAAAGCTATATTTATACTATCTGCACTTTTCTGTGTTACCTACTTATATTACTTAGGTTTATAAAATTCTACAGACGATATACGCTCGAGAATCTTATGAGCATATTAGTAGATGATAAATTCAATGGTGACATTACAGTTCAGGCTAATAATAATGCCCCAAATAGGGCAAACTGAAATTCAGAATAATAATAAGCGAATAGCTAAGAATATGTAGCTTATGTATTTTCGAATGTTCTTTATTGTAGTGTAAAATTTTAGATATGTCTTATGCATAATTACAACGATATACAAATCATAATCATGGCCGGCGGCGTAGGCAGCCGCTTCTGGCCAATGTCAACCCCCGATTACCCAAAGCAGTTCATAGATGTGATGGGTGTCGGCCGTTCCCTCATTCAATTGACAGTAGATAGATTGAAGCCAATCTGTCCTGTCGAGAATATGTGGGTAGTGACAAACGAGAAATATATCAGCATTGTCAAGGAGCAAATCCCTGACATGCCAGTAGATAACATATTATCAGAGCCGGAGGCTCGCAATACCGCTCCATGTATCGCTTATGCCTGCTGGAAAATCCAGAAGCAGCATCCTGATGCCAACATCGTGGTGACACCATCCGATGCCCTGGTCATCAATACCTCGGAGTATCAGCGAGTGCTCAGCAAGGCATTGAGCTATACTTCCGATAATAACGCCATCGTTACCATTGGTATTAAGCCAAGCCGCCCGGAAACAGGCTATGGCTATATAGCTGCAGCAGAGCCAACATCCGTAGATGAAATCTACAAGGTTGAGGCTTTCAAGGAAAAGCCAAACCTGGAGACAGCCGAGCAATACCTTGCTGCTGGCAATTACTATTGGAATGCCGGAATCTTCGTATGGAACATTGATACCATTAGCAAGGCTATTCGAACCTTCCAGCCAAACCTTGCCAGCATCATGGATGAGATGGCTCCTTCTTTCTATACTGAACAGGAGAAAGAGGTGGTCGGCAAACTCTTCCCAACCTGCGAGAAGATAAGCATTGACTATGCCGTGATGGAGAAGTCGAAGGAAATCTATACCTTGCCTGCCGAGTTCGGCTGGAGCGACTTAGGCAGTTGGGGCAGCCTCCGTACCTTGCTTCAACAAGATGAGGCTGGCAATGCCAAGGTAGGCAAGGACATCCGCTTGTATGAATGCAAGAACTGCGTAGTTCATGCAGCCGATGAAAGCAAGGTAGTAGTTCAAGGCTTGGATGGCTATATCGTAGCCGAGAAGAATGGACAACTACTTGTTTGCTCATTGCGAGAGGAACAGAGAATTAAGGAATTTGGAAAATAAAATATGTCAAATCAAACTTTAGATAATAATAAACGAATAGCAAAGAATACCATGCTGTTATACTTCCGCATGATATTCATTATGGTGATAAGTCTTTTCACCAGTAGAATCAATTTGCAATCATTGGGCGTAGAAAATTTTGGTATTTACAATGTCGTTGGTGGCGTTGTTGCAATGTTTTCTGTGTTCTCAGGTTCGTTGAGTGTGTCGATTAGTCGATTTATCACTTATGAATTAGGAAAAGGTAACCAAGAAAAGTTGAAGAAGGTGTTTTCTACAGCAGTTTCTATACAAATCTTCTTGGCAGTGTGTATTACCATATTAGCTGAAATTATAGGTATATGGTTTTTGAACAATAAAATGAATATTCCGGCAGGCAGGTTAAATGCAGCAAATTGGGTGATGCATTTTTCTATTTTGGCATTTGCGGTCAATTTGATAAGTGTGCCATATAATGCAGCTATCATTGCCCATGAAAAGATGGGAGCCTTTGCCTATGTTAGTGTATTCGAAGTTGTTGCAAAGTTAGGTATAACGTATTATCTGTTTATATCACCATTTGACAAATTGAAGACGTATGCAGTCTTGCTATTTGCTCTATCTATAGCGTTGAGATTGATTTATGGTGTTTATTGTAAGCGCAATTTTCAAGAGTGTTCCTATCATTTTATTTTAGATAGGGATTTAATAAAGCAAATGACAGGTTTTGCTGGTTGGTCGTTATTTGGATTGGTTGCTTATTCTGGTTATAATTACGGCTTAAATATTCTTTTGAACTTATTCTTTGGTCCCGTAGTAAATGCAGCTCGTGGGATAGCGTTTCAGGTGCAGAATGCAGTGCAGGGCTTTAGTAATAATTTCCAAATGGCTTTGAATCCGCAGATTATTAAGAGCTATGCTCAGAATGATTTGAAACGTATGCATCAGTTGATTTTTGCTAGTTCAAAGTATGCATTCTTTCTTTTGTTTTTCTTATCTCTGCCTATTATCATTGAAACACCCAAGATCTTGTCTGTATGGTTGACGGAAGTTCCCGATCATACTGTTAATTTTATCAGGTTAATATTGGCTTTAATTACATTTGATTCCTTGGGAAGTTCAATCAGTATTGCACAGCAAGCTTCAGGCAAGATAAAGAAATATCAGATTTGGGTAGGTGGTATTATGTTGATGATTGTTCCGGTAGCATATATCTGTTTAAAAATGGGTACTAATCCCGAGTCTGTTTATATTGTCTATTTCATTGCTTGCATTATAGCCCATGTGGTTAGAATGATGATCATTAAACCGATAATCAAATTATCGCTTCGGGAATATTTTCATAAAGTATTGTTTAGACTTGCCACGGTAACGGTATGTTCTTCTATATTGCCTATTATGGCATATAAACTGCTTCCCGTAACAATGTTGTCACTTATCTTTGTTTGTTTACTTTGTGTCATAACAGTTGCTGCCTCTGTTTATCTTTTAGGTTTGGAACAAGGTGAACGAGAAATGGTGAATGGAAAAATAAAGAGTATGTTTCACAAAAAACACATCTAAGAAATGGAAAAAGAGTATATAGAATTATGTGCAAAGAATGATTGTACTGGATGTTTTGCATGTGAAAATGCTTGTCACAAGTCTGCGATTGTTAGGGTTAAAAATATCGAAGGCTTTCAATATCCTGAGATACAGCACGACGTATGTGTTTCTTGTCATGCGTGTCAACGGGTATGCCCTGTATTGAATCCTATAGAGAAGTTCCCAAAAGGCAAGGTGTATGCTGCCTGGAATAAGAATTCTGAGGTCAGAAGCAAGAGTTCTTCTGGTGGAATGTTCTCCGTATTTGCAGAAGCTATTTTGGATGAAGGTGGAGCTGTTGTTGGGGCAAGGATGTTTGAGGACGGATATGTAAAGCATATTGCCATAACGGATAGAAGTCAACTCGACAAATTACGAGGAAGCAAATATGTTCAAAGCATAATTACCCATGATATTTATTCCCTAATTAAGGAGTATTTGTCAAAAGGTCAGAAGGTTCTTTTTACTGGTACACCTTGTCAAGTAGCAGCTATGACAAAAACTTTTAAGAGATATTCTGATTTACTGTATACTATAGATTTGGTTTGTCATGGTGTACCATCTCCTGAGTTCTTTGCAAGTTTTTATCACAAGCTAAAGAAACAAATTCCCAATTTAGTTTCTTATCAGTTTCGTGATTATAAAAACTGGCTCGTTTGTACGAATGTTAATGTTAATGTTAATGTTAATGGTTCGATCTATAATCGCTACCTTTACGGAGAACCGACTTTTTATCAAGATGCATTCTTGAAAGGCTATCTTCATAGGGAGAATTGTTATCATTGTCAATACGCTTCTATAGCCAGAGTTTCCGATATAACATTAGCCGATTTTTGGGGAATAGGAAAGAATAAGACTATTGATGATGATTATAGAGGAGGTTGTTCTATGGTTTCCTTGAATTCTGACAAGGGGCAAGAGTTGATGAAGTCTATTGTGGGAAAGATTTATTATGAACTGCGTGATATTCAGGAAACTATAGATGGAGGTAATGAACAACTCGTAAAGCCATCTGTTAGACCTGTTGAACGAGATACATTTTATCAAGATGCTCAGACAATGAGTTATAAAAAACTGATTAAAAAGTATCATTTGAACTTGCGTTGTGATATGTCATTCAGGCAGAGGGTAAAATCTAAACTGAAGAGATTATTGAAACTTGATAAATAAGGTGTGTAGAGATAATAAAATGAAGAAGAAAAAAGTATCATTTATAACAATATTCGATAATCCCAACTTTGGTACTTATCTGCAGGCTTTAGCTCTAGGTTTGATGATAGAAAAATTGGGAGCTAAAGCTGAGGTGGTTCATTATGAGCGTCCTATCTGGCATGTTTTCCCAAAGTGGTTGATGAAGTTTCATTTCTTGGAGCCTTTGTATTTGTTAAAAGCTTATTTGAGGAAAAATAAGTCTGTCATTCAACAGTATGAATGCAGAAAGTTTGTGTCGCAAAATATATCTGTTACAAGCACTTATTATTCTTATGATGAGTTAGTGAAAAATCCGCCAAAGGCAGATGTTTATATGACGGGAAGTGATCAGGTATGGAATACTACTCACAACCATGGTGTTGATAAGGCATTTTATCTTGAATATGCACCAGCAAAAGCTACACGATGTGCTTATGCTGCTAGCATTGGAATGTCCAGCATTCCTGTAGAATACGTTGACGAAACCAAAGAACTGTTATCTAAGTATTCTAGAATATCTGTGCGTGAGCGTTCTAATATAGATTTGCTTGCTTCTATTGGAATAGCGAGCGAACAGGTTTTAGACCCGACCTTGTTGCTTAATCGTGAAGAATGGAGTAAATATGCGCGTCCAATGGATTTTGACGAACCTTATTTGTTAGTTTATTCTGTTGAGTCACAAAAGCGAGATGCAATAGTCGGAGAAATTGCCCAAAAAGTAGCAAAAGCTAAGGGATTGAAAATTTATGAAGTTAATTATTTTGGTGAGAACAAGGTGATACCAGGATGTGACAGGCATTTCTTTTATGCTACCCCTGATTTGTTCTTGTCTTTGGTTTTAAATGCCAGCTATGTTGTGGTTAGTTCTTTCCACGGGACAGCATTCTCTATCAATTTCAATAAGGAGTTCTTATCTGTGGCTCCTGATCGTTTCAGTAGCCGACTTGATGGCATTCTGAATATGACAGGTTTAGAAAGTAGAAAGGTTTCGAGTGTTGATGATGTGTCTGAGAACTTGTTAGATAGCTCAATAGATTTTACTTTGGCAAATAGCCGATTGAAAGTAGAACGTGAGAAGTCAATTAAATTTTTAAAACAGCAATTGCAATGAAATATTTAATAGTACAAGATTGGCAGAGTACTCATGGTAATCATGCAGGTATGAAGCACATGTGCGACTTACTTGTCGCCAAATATCACGGCGAGTATGAAATGTATGTAAAGGAGTGTCCTAAATTATGGAAGTCTCCTAAGACATTAGTTGAAAAAATTCGTTGGCATATATATGATAAGTATGTTAAGCGTAGATATATAAACAAGACTTATCAGAAAGAATACTTGGAGCTTTGTAAGCCAATGTTTAGTAAGTTGAAGGATGGAGATGAAGTCTTTCTGTTAGAATATATGATTCCTTGGGCTTCTCAATATGAGTTGGCATGTTACATTCGCAAAAAAAATCCCAATGTGAGGATTTATGCACTTTCGCATCTTACTTGTAAGTTCTTTGACGGTATGACTGCTAATGATCCCGATATGATTCAAAAGTGGGCAAAGCCTGTAGACAAGCTGTTGACGCTTGGCTCATCCTTGTCATCATATTTTGAGAAAGCAGGTATTCCAAAGGATAAAATAAGTACAGGCTTTCATTATGTAGATTCAGAATATTACCATAAAATGACAGAGATTGAAGTACACACTCCGTTACGTGTCATTATGATGGGTGCCTTGCAGAGAGACTATGGTATGCTTGCAGAGATAGTCAAGCGTTGTCCAAATGTTCATTGGATTATTTGTCGAGGACGTAAGAATGTGGACGGCTTGTTTCCAAAGACTACAAATGTTGAGTTGATGGGCTTCCTTGAAGAAGATGAGCTGCGCCATCAGATGGATATTGCTGATGTATCTCTTAATATCATGGAAGATACTGTTGGTAGCAATGTCATTACCACTTCTATGGCTATGAATTTAGCAATTGTTGTAAGTGACGTTGGCTCTATAAGGGATTATTTAGATGAAAAAAGATCTGTTCTTGTGCCCAATAATATAAACTCTATAAGTTTAGCAATTCAACGATTAGTTCAAAAGCCAGATTGTGTTCTTGAAATGAAAAAATCTATGTCTCAGAAATCGGAAAAGCTCTCAGTAGAAAATGTAAATAGATGGTTTTCAAATTTAAATTAATAAGAATATGAATGCAAAAATTATAATGATATATTGGACCAGTCTGTTGATTTTTTTGAGCATTGTATATCTTCCGATTCAATTGGTTTCTATAACGATGACTGGACATTTATTGGTTCTTACATTTCCGTTGTTATTTTTAACTTGTTGGAAGAGTTTTAAAAAATCAAGACATTTTACGTTAGTTATGCTTTATTTTGCTGCAATTTTGATATCCATGACTTTAGTTCAAAAAGTAAGTTTTGCAACATTTCCTCGCTATGCTTCCCCTTTATTAATAATTGCAAGTTTAGAAGATAAAGAGCGTAAATATTTTAAGCCGATTTTTTATTTGCTACTGATATTCTTTGTTGTCAACTGTATAATTGCGTTGATTGAGAGAGCTTCTTTAACACACATTATTTCATATGATTTGGATAATTCAATGTTTGGAGACCAAGTTTTGTTAGGTGAGTTAAATGATAATTCTTTTCGTTCATTTGCTATGCTAGGACATCCATTATGGAATGCAAATATCATGTCTTTTATGTCTTTTATGTTTTATAATTGTTTCATAATAAAAAGAAGATATAGGATATATTTGTTAATACTTGGTTACTTGTCTTTATTTTGTTTCAATGCGAGAGCCGCAATTATTGTGTCAACGATTTTGCTTGCTCCTACGATAAAAAACTATATTTCAAAAAGTCAGCATAAGACGATAACGGTTTTAATGGTATTTGTATGCTTCATATATTTTGTTATGCATTTTTCGCAAATAGGAGGGCGTTTATTGGAAGATGGTATTGATGATGGCAGTACAATGGTGAGAGTGTATTCGATAAAGGAGTTTTTTTCTATACCATTTAGCCAATTGTTAGTTGGTGGTTACAAGTATCAGTATGGTGAGAATGGATATTTAGAAATACTTATGACTTACGGGTTAATTGTTGGTGGTTTCAAAATCGTTTCAGAACTGTTTTTGGGATTCAATTTTATTTCTAATAAAAGCAAAGTGACTAAATGGATTATTTTTTTATCGGTAATATTAATTGGCTGTACAAATAATAATTTTAATGGCTTCCGTGTATTCCCTTTCTATTTATTATGTTTAGCTTTTATTGAAAATTATGGAACAAGTGTTAAATTAAAGTAACAAAATAAGTGACAATAATGAAAAAACTTTTATTAAATATTAGAGATTATTCTATTTTAATTGCAAAAAACATTCTTTTGCGTCCTTTTTTAACAAAAGACAGAAGAAATTGCAAGTATAAAATTTCCATATGCGCAATATTTAAAAATGAAGCCCCTTTTTTGCGTGAATGGATAGAGTATCATTCAATGATTGGGGTTGAACATTTTTATTTATATAATAATAATTCGACAGATGATTATTTAGATGTTTTAAAACCATATATAGATCAAGGATTAGTTTCATTAACTTTGTGGAATTATGACCAAGCTCAGATGGCTGCTTATAAAGATTTTTATATAAAGCATGGTCAAGAATCAAATTGGGTCTCATTTTTGGATGTTGATGAATTTATCAATCCACAAAAGAAAGAAAACCTTTGTGAATGGTTATCACATATGGATAAATATCCATCGATTTTGATTTATTTTAAGATGTTTGGAACATCAGGAAAAATGCATCATGATTATAACAAATTAGTTACCGAACAATATTTGGTAGCATGGTCAGGTTTGTTTAAAGTAGGAAAATGTTTGATTAATACTCGCTATGATATAGCTCGTTATGATGCAACCACCCATCATTGCCCTCAGTTAATTTTTCCTATTTTGTGGACAAAAATTAAAGTTAGACCTGCTAATTGTTTTCGGCTGTTTGTTGATTGGACACATCATTTCTCTGCTTTATATAATGATGATAAAGCTACAATACAAATTAATCATTATTGGAGTAAGGCATGGGATGTTTATGACAAAAAAAGAAAAATGACAGACGTATATTTCAAAAAAAATCCTAAAGAGAATATTGGCTATTTTTACAAAAATGAAGAATGTAATAATAGTTGTGACTTTTCTATTTTTCGTAGAATCATGCGTTTAAAGTTTAAAATGAATATTAAAGATTAAAAAAATGCGCATATTATATTTGTCTAGTTCTAATATCTTTGGGGGAGGTAGCGTTGCTCTTTTCAATTTAATAAAGGGAATGAAAGACTTGGGACATGAAGTAAAGGTTTTAACGCCCTGTGGTGAGGGGGATTTTTTATCTATGCTTCAATCTGTTGGTGTAGAATACGAGCAACTAGAGATGCCCCTTTCTATATATCCAGTCAATAGGAATATTTTAAAATATTCTATTCTATTTTTGACATATATATTAACTGTTAAAAAGTTTAGAAAACATGTCGAAAAAAAAATCTTGTCATATCATCCCGATATAGTACATTCCAATGTCGGTCCTTTAAATATTGCATTAAATGCATGCATTAAATATCATATACCTCATGTTTGGCATCATCGTGAATATCAGGACATTGATTTCGGTATGCATTTTTTTCCTTCAATAAAGTCTTTTAATACGCAAATAAATTCTTTGGGTAATTATAATATTGTTATAACCAAACAACTGTTTTCCTATAGAGATTTTAGAGTGGGCGTAGATCGGGTAATATATGATGGGGTCTTCGATAGAAAAACGGTTCCGCAAATTGATGATAGAAAAGAAAACTATGTACTATTTGTCGGAAGAATAGAAGTAGGTAAACAACCAGATGAAGTCATATCTGTATTTAAGAATTTTAGAAAAAAACATCCAGGTATGAAATTGCTTTTAGCAGGTAGTTATGATGAAAATAATGCATACTATAAGAAATGCCAACAAATAGTTTTGGCAAATGACTTAACTAATGACGTTCACTTTTTGGGGGTAAGAAAGGATGTTTATGAATTAATGTCAAAGGCGAAAATGTTGGTGGTTCCAAGTAAATTTGAAGGTTTTGGTTTTATAACTGTAGAAGCAATGTTAAACGGATGTATAGTGATAGGTCGTGATACAGCTGGTACAAAAGAACAATTTGATAGAGGTGTGGAGTGCACTGGTGCAGAAATTGCATTAAGATACAGAACTAAGGACGAATTGTTGACGGCTATGGAATATGTAATGAATAATAATCTGAAAGATATGCAAAACAGAGCACAAGAGGTAGTAGTAAAATATTATTCTATACAAACACATGTGGCTAATGTTTTAGCTTTTTATAACGACATATTATTAAAAAATAAGACGAAATGAACATTGGTAAAAGGATTTCTAATATAATAAGAACATTTGCTTTTAAGAGCAGTTTTTTATCTTTTGGTAAAAAATCTCGTTTATATATCATAGGCGATATTGTACATCCTGAAAGAATTTCTATAGGTGACAATGTAAAACTTCAGGATTTTATCACACTTACGGCATGGCCTCAATTTAGTTCAGACAAAGCTTTAATTGTTATTGGGAGTAATTGTATTTTTGGCTCATTCAACCATATTACGGCTATTAATAAAATAGAGATTGGTAATGGCTTTTTGAGTGGTAAATGGGTAACAATTACAGATAACAGTCATGGAACGACAGATATGGAGGATTTAAAGTTACCACCATGTTGTAGAAATGTTATTTCCAAAGGCCCTGTTATAATTGGCAAAAATGTATGGGTTGGCGATAAAGCAACGATTCTTCCTGATGTTGTAATTGGTGATGGAGCCGTTATTGCCGCTAATTCAGTGGTAACAAAAGATGTTCCTCCTTATTCTGTAGTTGCAGGAAATCCTGCAAGAATTATTAAGCAAAATATAAAAAAGTAATAATATGAGTAAAGCAAGAGTTATCGCATTTTATCTTCCACAATTTCACCCGATTCCAGAGAATGATCAGTGGTGGGGAAAAGGATTTACAGAATGGACTAGTGTAGGAAAGGCAAAACCTTTATTCAAAGGGCATTATCAGCCAAAGGTTCCTGCTGATCTTGGTTATTATGATCTTCGCAGTCCATGGGTTCGCGAGGAGCAGGCAGAATTGGCTCGTGAAGCAGGCGTTGAAGGTTTCGCTTATTGGCATTATTGGTTTGGAGGTGGAAAGACGATTCTTCAGAGACCATTTCTGGATATGATGGCTTCAAAGAGTCCAGATTTTCCTTTTTGTTTGGCATGGGGAAATCATTCGTGGAGTAATAAGACATGGAAATCAGGTATGAGTAAGAAGGCTGCAAACACAATGATTGCCGAACAGACATATCCTGGTGTTGAGGATTTCACAGCCCACTTTAATTATGTGTTGCCTGCTTTCAAAGATGAAAGATATATAAAGGTAGATGGCAAACCTCTTTTCATCATTTTTGATTCTTCATTCAAGGAATTACCTCTCTTTATCGAGACTTGGCAAAAATTAGCTAAGCAGAATGGATTGAAAGGAATCTATTTTGTAGGTTATGCTTATAATGCAGGTTATAATAAAGTGAATAATCCTAAAGAGAAGCGACCTTATCTCGCACTTGATGAGGCTGGAGCAAGGTATAAATATGCATTGGCTAAAGGTCTTGATGGAGTTAATTCAATCGGTATGGCTCGTGCAGAATACATTGTTGCCGGCAAGTACAAACAGTTGTTTAAGAAAGTGCTGGAAAAATTCACATCAATAAAACCTCTAAATATTTTCGATCAGAAAAAAATAAATGAGCATATCTTTGTACCAGAAGATAAATGGGAAAATGTATATCCTACCATTATGCCAAACTGGGATCGCTCACCTCGAGCTGGTCGCAATGCAATAATTTATGTGAATAGCACTCCTGAAGTTTTCAAGCAGCATATATTGGATGCTGTAGAATTAGTAAAGGATAAAGCCCCAGAGCATCGTATCCTTTTCTTGAAATCATGGAATGAATGGGGTGAAGGAAACTATGTTGAACCAGACTTGAGATATGGCAAGGGATATATCAAGGCTCTTGCGGAAGTATTGAAAGATTAAAAACTAATTTATTATGAAAGTAGTTCTTTTAGCCGGTGGCTTCGGCTCACGTATTTCAGAGGAATCTCAATTCAAGCCAAAACCAATGATTGAGATTGGCGGTATGCCTATCATTTGGCATATCATGAAGGAGTATGCCTATTATGGTCATACTGAGTTTATAATTTGTGCTGGATATAAGCAGGAGTATATCAAGGAGTGGTTTGGTAACTATTTCCTCCATAATTCTGATATTACTTTTGATTATCGTCATGGTAAAAATGAGATGACAGTACACCAGACTAATATGGAACCTTGGAAGGTGACGGTTGTGGATACTGGCTATAATACAATGACTGGTGGTCGTATCAAGCGTATTCAGAAATATGTTGGTGATGAACCTTTCTTGATGACATATGGAGATGGAGTTTGTGATGTTGAAATAGACAAGCTCATAGAGTTCCATAAAAATCATGGTAAATTGGCAACCCTTACTGCCGTAAAAATGGCACAGGATAAGGGAGTGCTTGATATTCAGGATGGAGCTGTTAAAGCATTCCGTGAAAAAAATGCCTCTGATGGTGCGCCTATTAACGCAGGTTATATGGTACTCGAACCACAGATATTTGATTACCTTACCGATGATACTTGTGTGTTTGAAAAGGTTGCACTTACCAAATTGGCAGAGGAAGGTCAGTTAATGTCTTATATCCATGAAGGATTCTGGCAGTGTATGGATAATATTCGTGAAAAGAACATGCTCGAAAAACTTCTTGCTGAAGACAAGGCTCCTTGGAAGCGTTGGGAACGTTCTATTCCTAATCTTGAGTATAAGAACAGAATGACGAAGGGAGAATAATGATGTCACAGATAGATAAAGTACAGATTATTAATCGTCGCCTGATTGCAGATGAGAGAGGCTGGTTCCTTAAAGCCATTACTGGTACAGAGGAAGGTATTCCAAATCATACAGGTGAGGTGTATTTGACGATGGGCAAGCCTGGACAAGCTAAGGGTGGGCATTATCATCCTGAGGCTGTTGAATGGTTTACTATTATTCAAGGAAGTGCTGTCTTGAAATTGGAGGATATGGAAACTCATGAATATAGAGACATAGAAATGTCTTTAGAAAAAGCGATTACTGTTTTTATTCCAAATAACGTAGCCCATATCGTCGTAAATAATAGTGATAAAGATTTTATTCTTTTGGCTTATACGGATAAGTTGTATGATCCAAAAGACACAATTCCTTATAGTATTAAATAAGAACAATGATAGATATTTTCGATAATTTTTATTGTGGCAAGCGTGTACTTGTTACGGGGCATACTGGTTTTAAAGGTAGTTGGCTTTCCATTTGGTTGCATGAGTTAGGTGCTGAAGTTGTAGGAGTTTCGCAAGAACCTTTTACCAAACGTGACAATTATGTTTTGTCTGGCATTGGTCATAAGATGATGGCAGATTTGCGTTCTGATATCTGCGATGGTCAGAAGATGAAGGAGATATTTCAGAAGTATCAGCCTGAAATTGTTTTTCATCTTGCAGCTCAGCCGTTGGTAAGATACAGCTATGAGCAACCTGTGGAAACATACGAGGCTAATGTGATGGGAACCATCCATGTGATGGAGGCAATCCGTGCAACAAGTTCTGTAAAGGTTGGAGTGATGATTACCACCGACAAGTGCTATGACAACAAGGAGCAGATGAGAGGTTATAAGGAAGATGATCCATTTGGAGGTTATGATCCTTATTCATCCTCAAAGGGAGCGTGTGAAATAGCTATTCAATCTTGGAGAAGAAGTTTCTTTAATCCAGAAGATTATGGCAAGAAGCATCATGTGAGTCTCGCTAGTGTGAGAGCTGGCAATGTTATTGGTGGTGGTGATTGGGCTTTAGACCGTATCATTCCTGACTGTATCAAGGCTTTGGAACAGGACAAGGTGATTGATATCCGTTCACCGAAGGCCATCCGTCCTTGGGAGCATGTATTGGAACCTTTGAGTGGATATATGTTGCTTGCCAAAAAACAATGGGAGCATCCTACTGAGTTTTGTGAAGGTTGGAACTTCGGTCCTGAGTCAGAATCTGTAAGTACCGTATGGGAGGTTGCCACCGAGTTGATAAAGAATTATGGTAAGGGTGAACTGAAAGATTCTTCTGATCCTAATGCTGTGCACGAGGCTAAACTTTTAATGCTCGATATCACAAAGGCAAAAACTAAGTTGGGATGGAAACCACGAATGAATATGCAGCAATGTATGGAGTTGGTTGCTGATTGGTATAAGCGTTATCAGACGGAGGATGTGTATCAGCTCTGTGTGGAGGAAATAGATAAATTTATTAATTATTAAACAATAAAGAAATGAATGTAGCAATTATAGGATCCAATGGCATGCTGTCAATGGCTCTTACAAAATACTTTTATGCGCAACCTAATACTATTGTGGATGTTTATGGTTTGGATGCTCCTAAGGGATATGATTGTACAAACTTTTATCAGACCAATCTTTTGAAGGACAAGCTGGACTATGATAAGTTGGTTAAGACTGATGTTATTGTCTATGCTTCTGGTGCTGGTGTTCAGGCTGCTTTGAAAACAGATTCATCATTAATGTATGCTTTGAACGTGAATGTTCCTGTAGAAATGACCATCATGTTGAAGAAGCATGGTTATAAGGGAACCTATGTTTCCTTTGGGTCTTATATGGAGATTGGCTTGAATGATGTAGATGGTAAAGCATTTGACGAAGATGATGTTATATGCTCTCCACTTCCTGTAACCAATGACTATGCACTCTCTAAGCGTTTGTATGGTAGATACATGAAGGACTTGATAGCTGATTATACTCATTTGCATTTCATTCTTCCAAATATGTTCTCTGAAGACGACTTGAAACCAGGTACACGTTTGGTCCCTTATGTGTTGAAATATTTGCAGGATTATAAGGCTGGAAGACCAACAGAAACTCCTAGTTTCAGCGCTGGTACGCAGACTCGTCAGTACATTACTCTTGAAGAGGTTATGTTGGTATTGAGTAAAGCTTTGAACAAGCATATTGCTTCAGGTATCTATTGTATTGGAGGCGGAGAGTTTTTTAGTATTCGCAATTTGATTGAACGTCTGTTCAAACTTTATGATGTGCCTTGCAAAGATGAATACTTCGGAAAGGAAGTACGTCGTGACGGTGACATCAAGAGTTTGCGTATCAATGGCGACAAGTTGAAAGCTGCTATTGGCTTCTTGCCAAATCAGACAGTTGAAAATATTTTTAAGATAGCAGAGTAAAAATATGATTTGTGAATTTAATTTGCAGTCCATTAGTAAGTGTAGGAGTCTGTTGATGGGCTACGCCATCTTGGGAGTATTGGTAGGTCACATCTTTGCTTTTGGTGATGTGGAAACAACCAATGGAGTTAAGTTGCTAAATTGGTTTGGTGGTTTGGTTCATACATCAGGCTTTCTATTTCTGTCAGGATTTGGCGTCTGCTATTCGTTGCACAAAAATGGAAATATAGTAGGATTCTATAGAAGGCGATTCTATAGATTCCTATTGCCATTTTTGATAATGGCAATGCCTTTCTTTATAATAGTATGTTATGTAAATGGATATGGCATTATACAGTATTTTGCCTATATTTCAACAGCTGAGTTTTGGATAAATGGTAATTATCATGGTATGTGGTATATTGCTATATCCTTGTTCCTGTATGTTGTTACCCCCCCCATTTGCAAAATCTCAGCATATATTACTACTAAAACAATAGTAAGAGACCTTATATTGTTAGGAATATCAATTTTGGTTTGCTATTGTATAAAATGTTACTTTCCTACCTATTATGATAATTTGAGTATAGGATTGACCCCCTTGCCAATGTTTTATGTTGGTTTTTTATTGGGCGATTTGTCTCGGAAATCTATTGGACTGAGCAAAAAAGCGATGTTTGGAATATGCTTTGTAACTGCATTGTTGTACTTTGTAGATACTCAGGTATATGGAATAACTTTCATTATGCATTGCATGTTTGGAATATTATTGGCATGTTTTATTTTCAAACTATTGATGGAGTATAATGCCAAGATTGTACTTTCTTTATTTAATTGGTTAGGAAAATATACGCTGGAACTATATATATTGCATATTTACTATTGGTTTATTATAAAGGGAGTGTGTCATTATGGATACATATTTAATATAGTGGTCGCTGTTATGTTGTCTCTGTTAACTTGTGTACCTGTACATAAGGTATTTGAGAATATAGAAAGAAGATTTAAATAAAAAATGAAATAATTATGGTTGAAACTCCTGTATTATATATAACGTTTGCTCGACCAGAGTATGCGAGTCAATCGTTTGCTGCAATAAAAAAAGCACAACCTAAGAAATTGTACTTTTATAGTAATAAGGCTCGTACTGATAGACCAGATGAGGTCGCCAGAAACGAGGAAGTTAGATCTTATGTTAAGCAAATTGACTGGGATTGTGAAGTGAAAACTTGGTTTAGAGAAGAGTATGTGGATGTTTTTACGAGTATTTGGGGAGCTATAGACTGGATTTTTGATAATGAGGAATCTGCTTGTGTTATCGAAGAGGACGTTGTCGCATCATTAGCTTTTTTTGATTATATCGATAAACTTATACCACAATATAGTAATAATGGTAAAGTTTGGATTATCAGTGGAAATAATGGGGCACCTAAATATAATCCTGCTAATTGTAGCTATTTCTTTTCTCACAATATGGATATTTATGGATGGGCTTCATGGAGACGAGTTTGGAAGTCTTTAGACAAAAATATGTCCGAATGGCCGTTAAAGAGAAAACAAAAAACTTTGAAAAAGGTTTGGCATTCAAATATAATAGCTTATTGGCATAAGTATATATTTAATAAAATATATAAGCAAATAGATAAGTATAATCCTTGGGATGGTATCTTTATGTATAATATGGAACATAAAAATGGCTATTGTATAACTCCTTTGGAAAATCTGTGTTCCGACAGAGGTGTTGCTGGGGCAAATCATAATATGCAAGAAAAAAGTTTGTTCTATGATGTCCATACTAAAAAGCCTTTTTATGATATAACAAATCCACCTCTTAAAATAGAAAGTACATCTTTTGATAAAAAATATGTTATCAATGTAAGATTGAAAGATGCTGTTGTTAGAAATGTCAAGCGTGTTTTGTTTACCAAGCTATATAAGAAATGAATCGTTGTAAGTTAAAAGTTTTTCATATAGTTTCCCATTTGGATGTTGGTGGAGCAGAACGAGTTGCGTTTAATATTGCTGAGTCTCAAACCAAAAATTGTGAGTATCATTTAGTGGAAGTAACTAAGGGAACTTCTGAGTTTTCGGTAAAAATGAAACAGGAATTGGAGGAACATGGCATTATGTATCATACTTCTCCTATATCTCATAGCAAGTTGGCCATTTTGTTTTTTCCTTTGTGGTTCTCTTTTATTTATTTGAAATACAGACCGAATATCATTCATTCACATACGGAAATTCCTGATTTGGCATTGTGGCTGTTTAGAAAGCTGTCTTGGCTGTTTTTCTGGATAAAGACCAGATATGTGCGAACAATTCATAATACAGAGTTGTGGAATGATTGGAAAGGAATAGGTAGTATGGTGGAACGCTTTTATTTGAAACATAAATGTAATGTTGCCATATCCATAGCGGTACGTGACGTTTATGAAAAAACGTATGGACAGCATCATATCCCGTTGATATACAATGGCGTAAAAGAAATGAAGCAGAAAGCTTTTCCTCATTTAGTTAAGGGGAAAGTGAATGTTTTGTTTGCAGGGAGATTGGAATACCAAAAAGGTATCGACCAATTGATTGCAGTTGTTACCGCATTGAAGGATGATGGACGCTATCATTTTCATATTGTAGGTAGTGGCTCTTTAAAACAAAAGGTAGAAGAATCATTGGGAAGTCTGGAATTTGTATCTCTATATGATAAGGTATATGGCTTGTCTCAATATATGGGCTCTTTTGAGTTCTTGTTTATGCCTTCAAATCATGAAGGTTTAGTCTTGACTTCTGTAGAGGCATCATTAACTCGAACACCAGTTATTGTAAATTGGTGTGCAGGTGTCAATGAAACTCTCCCTGGGGATTGGCCTTTGAAGGTTATGGACAATAATGTTGCCGATTACATAGATTTGTTCAAGAATAAATTGCAATCTTTTGATTATAAAGAGTTAGCGGATAAGGCATATAAGTATGCTCAGGAGCATTTCTCATTGGAGAAGATGCAAAAGGAATATGAAATATTATACAAGAATATTTATTTAGGATGCTAATATTGATGAAACCAAAGATTTTATTTATTATGCATATGCCGCTTCCTGTGCATGGTGCAGCAATGGTGGGGCAATATATCCATGACAGTAAGTTGATTAATGATAAGTTTGATAGTCATTACATCAATCTTACCACGGCTAAGAATCTGCAAGATATTGGTAAGGTTGGAATCCGAAAGTTGATTGATTTTTATGCGTTGCTGCGTAAAATCCGTAGGAATTTGAAGACAATCAACCCAGACTTGGTGTATGTAACACCAAATGCCTGTTGCGGTGCCTTCTATAAAGACTATATCGTTGTCCAGATGATTAAGCGGATGGGATATCAGGTGGTTGTACATTATCATAATAAGGGTGTTGCTACTCACCAAAATCGTTTCTTGGATAACTTCCTGTACCAGCGATTCTTTAAGGGAATCAAGGTGATTCTCTTATCAGAATGTTTATATAGTGATGTCATGAAGTATGTTAAAAGAGAAGATGTATTTGTTTGTCCTAACGGAATACCAGAAGAATGAAAAATAATAAGATGAATGTACTCTTTCTTAGCAATATGATTGCAGAAAAGGGTGTTTGGACTATTGTGGAAGCTGCAAAGATCCTGCATGAGAAGAATATGCCTGTAGAATTTCATTTTGTAGGAAAATGGAGCGATATAACCGAAGATATGTTTTTCCATGCGATGAAGGAATTTCATTTGGAAGATGTCTGTTTTGCCCACGGTGGTAAGTATGGCAAGGAGAAGGATGAGTTCTGGGCTGCTGCCGATGTCTTTGTTTTCCCAACCTTCTATCACAATGAGTGTTTTCCTCTGGTATTGTTGGAGGCTATGCAGCATCATCTGCCTTGTATTTCCACAACTGAGGGTGGTATTCCTGGTATCATAGATGATAAAGAGACTGGCTTCTTGATAGAGAAGCATGATTTCCATACTCTTGCAGATAAACTGGAATACTTCATAGAGCATCCGGAGGAATCCGAGCGTATGGGAGAAAATGGTTATCGCAAGTTCCTGGATAAATTCACTCTCAGAAAGTTTGAAGGGTCGATGGTTGATATTCTGAATGATTGTCTCAAAGGGTGAAAACTCAAAGATAGTTCGTCGCAAGAATTGTTAGTAGGGAAATCACTCTTTCATGATGTACAACAGTATTTTCTTCCAAACTTCGCTTTCTATCATAAAGTAGGGAATAGCTTTCCTGCTATTCTCTGCAAAATAGAAAAACAGATGTTTGATGCCTGGGGCATCAGCATATTCGTAGGCTTCGATTTTCACAATGTTGATGCCTTGCGACTGAAGAGCCGCAAGGAGTTGCTGACGTTGCTTTTTCGTAAGCTGCTTATACTTCGTATATATAGTATTAATATCGTATGTCATAACCATTGTTTCTTGTTCATGAAATGATGGGATTCTGATGGAACCCGTAGTTTATGGCTGCGAAGATAACAAAATAATTTGAAATACAGTTATGTTTCGACTAAAAACATTAACAATTTTGGGTAGTAAGGCGGAACTAGCCTCATTACCAGAGGGCAAATTGCTCATAAACACAGTAAATGCACATTCTTTTAACACCGCAAAGAAGGATCAGCTCTTTGCAGATGCTCTGACAAATGGAGATGTGTTGATTCCGGATGGAGTGAGTATTGTGAAAGCGTGCAAGTGGATTAAGGCTAAGAGTCAGCCGAAGGAAAGAATAGCTGGCTGGGACCTGTTTTTCTTCGAAATGAATAAGCTGGAGAAAAAAGGTGGTACGGTGATGTTTATGGGTAGTTCGCAGAAGGTGCTTGACCTGATTGTGAAGCGTGCTGCCGTGGATTATCCTCACCTGAAGGTGGTGACTTATTCGCCTCCTTATAAGCCTGAGTTCTCGGATGAGGACAACAAGGCTATCATTGATGCCATCAATGCTGCCAACCCTGATTTGCTCTGGATTGGCATGACGGCTCCTAAGCAGGAAAAGTGGACTTATTCTCATTGGAATGAGTTGAACATCCATTGCCATGTGGGTACCATCGGTGCTGTCTTTGACTTCTTCGCTGGCACCGTGGAGCGTGCCCCTATCTGGTGGCAGGACCATGGCTTGGAATGGCTCTATCGCTTGATCAAGGAGCCTAAGCGTATGTGGAGAAGATATATCATCGGTAATAGCTTGTTCCTCTGGAACATGACGAAAGAGTAACTTGTGAAGAAACAACATCAAATTTTCTTTGATTTCCTAAGATTCTGCATTGGCTCTGCTAAGGAAATACCATATTCCTTGAAGGAGGCGGATTGGAAGGAGCTGTATGCTATTGCCAAGAAGCAGTACCTTGTGGGTGTTCTTTTTGATGGTATCAAGAAGCTACCTACTGAACATGTAGGGATGAAGAAGGAACTGCTGCTCAAATGGATGGCGGAAAGCCAAATGTTGGAGAAGGCGAATGCTCGGCTGAACGATGCTGCCATCCAGGTTTCTGAGTGGTTCAGGAAAAAGGGATTCAGAACCTGCATTCTGAAAGGACAAGGGAATGCATTGATGTATCCGAATCCTTATTCCCGTACGCCTGGCGATATTGACATCTGGGTGGAAGGTGGAGATAAATGGGTCATCTCCTTTGTCCGCTCTATTTCTCCTCATGAAAAGGCGTGCTATCACCATATCGAGTTTCCATCGTATAAGGATATTGAGGTGGAAGTGCATTATCGGCCTAGCTTCCTGTTGTGCTTTTGGCATAACAGAAGACTTCAGAAATATTATGGGATGGTGAAGGATGAGCAGTTCTCGCATCGGGTAATGTTGGGGGAACAAGGGGAGATTACAATTCCGACAACGGAATTCAATCTCATCTTCCAGTTGACTCATATTTTCTCGCATCTGATGAATGAGGGGATTGGGTTGAGGCAATTGGTGGACTACTATTATGTTCTTTCAATGTTAAGTATAAACTGTGAAATGCCAACTTCCGTGCAGAAGGAATTGAAGGAGTTGGGATTGTGGAAGTTTGCCGGGGCAATCATGTATATCATGCAAGAGGTATTCGGCATGCCTGCCTCTCGGCTTATTGTTCCTCCTAATGAGAAGTATGGAAGGTTCGTGCTGAACGAGGTACTGGAAGCCGGGAACTTCGGAAAGCATGATGAAAGGAATCGGTTTGGGAAGTCAAATCTGGGACATAATCTCCAAAGGGTGTATCGGGATATAAGACTCGTGAGGTATTTTCCTGGTGAGGCTATGAGTGAGCCATTCTTTAGGGTATGGCACTTCTTCTGGAGATTTAAACACAGGAGATAATCTTTCGGAATCTTCTTTTCTTGAAGCCCTATTTGGGCTGGAGCTTGGTCACGCAGATTTCGAAGATGACGCAGATTTTTTTGCAGCTCATCTATCACCCATCACGATTTTCTGAAAGAAATCTGGTAAGCTATTGATAACTATAGGAATCGCATGCGTGACTGATGGCTAAAAAAGGGAATTTATCCCTCACGCATCCCTCACGGTTTGGGCTTTATCCCTCACGATTTTGCTTATGCTGTTAAGCAAAAAGGCTTTTTTGCGATTGAAACTGGCTTCACTTGCTTTTGAAATAAGCTTCATTTCGAATTGGTTTGGAGCTCAGATAAAGTTTACGTGGGGCTCTATTAAGGTTTACGTGAGATTCACTTCGGATTCAAATGAGGCTCAGTTCGATTTCTTTCTGTTCTTCTAATGAAGCGGAAACGGATTCGTATTTATTTCTTGTACAAGTCAAAAAACAGTGTAGTGGAGTGTAGTGTTAGTGTAGTATATGAAGTGACATTACACTCAGCTAAATGACTATAAAGCAGCTTGTTACGGATTCGTTGTGTAGTGTGAAGTAGAATGGGCATTTATCGAACTTGGCAGGTAAATCACCATTAGCCCGTATGGCGGTACCTATATAATATATTACCTTTGCATCCGTAATCAAAACAGTTTGATAATGGAAACAAGGGAATATTTCGAAAAAGTGATGCAGGATTACAACCAAAATCGTAAAGGTCGTAGCTTGCGCAAGTATTGTAAGGATGAGGCAGTAGATTATGACTGGCTCATTGAGTTTAAGAAATCATATCGTTCAAATAAGCTTCAACCAGATGAAAACAAGAAGCTAGGCGAAGGTGAGTTTATCGCTTTGACAGTTGAGGAGAATTTTGTTCCCGAGCAACAAACTCCTGCAGGTTGGCAAGTTGAGAGACTGATATTGAAGTCTCCGACTGGTGATGAGATGGAAATCAAGTGTACTAACCTGTTTGCAGTTGCAGAACTGCTGCGTAAAATGTCATAGCTATGCTGAACTTCACTTCTCGAACAACTTATTATTTGAGTTCCACACCCACTGATATGCGCAATGGTCGTGAGGGCTTGGCAGGAATCATCCGTGAAAAAATGCAGCATGATCCTTATAGTTATGATGAAGCTTTCATCTTCTATTCCAAGGATTACCGCAAGGTTAAAATATTACATTATGATATCAATGGTTTTGTCTTATACCAGAAGTGGTTTGATGATGGTAAGTTTCTCAAGCCTCGTTTCTTGGAGGCAGCTCGCTGTCATAAGATAAGCCGTGAGACATTGATACTGTTGCTATCAACATCCGTACAAACGGAAATCATATTATGAATACTGATATTAAGAGTTTGATACCATCCATGCATGCAGAACTGAAGCGTATGCAATCTCGTGTTGCAGAGCTTCAAGTATTATTGCAGCAAGGTTCATCTGATGAAAAGGCGATTCGAGAGGAAATTTCTCGAATGAATCTGCGTCAGGTTGAAATCATGGATGCGATGGTAGAGATACAAGAGTATATTTTAGGCAAGCAGGAAGCACTGCTTGCTCTATTGAGAGAGCGCAAATCTCTTCTGACAGCAAAAGAAGCTTTGGAAAAGAAAAACAAGGAATACGAGGAAAAGTTGTTTTTGAAATCTTATAAGCTTCTGAAAAACAAGTAGTTATATAACTTTTCTTAACAGAAAAGAGTTGTGTATGTCGTAGAAATTTAGTACCTTTGTACACATGATAAATAACAAGAGTAACATAGAGATGCAGCTTGCTACGTATAAGTCAATGTTGACTAAAGCTAGCAATGACCTTGCCAAGTCCAAACAGCTTGTTGGCTTGCTCAAACAGCAGATTGAGCAAGGTAATACAGAGTTGTCGGAGGAACTTGACAAGGCAAACGAGCGTATCTCTATGTTAAGCGAAGATTTATCAGATGCAAATGCTCGTATCTATGTGTTGGAGGTGGCTTTGACCCAAGCGGAATCTGATAACTCGGAATTACGAGCAGAGGTATCTCGACTTCATTCCAAGGCAGATGATTATGAAAAGGCAAATGCCTTGTTGGATATAGCAGACAAGGCTCAGGTTGATTATAAAACTATCATCGAGGTTCTCCTTCATAGGAAGTTTGCTCATAACTCAGATTTGACCAAGCTCTTGAATGGTGTATTGGATACATCCGACGCAGAGGTCAATGAGTTGGGGCTTGATGGATTGAAAAAGAAAATCAGTGATGCTGCTGACGAGGCGTTGGATGAAAAGCATAAGGCTGAAGAGTCTAAGGCATCTTCAGCCCCAGAGCAACCAGCTGTAAAACTGCCTAAGAAAACAGAAAAAGAAAAGCAGGAATCAGATAGTCAACTCCCTCGCAAGCGTTATACAACAACAGCTAGAGTCTTGAAGTCCTTCGGTATAGATAAATCTGATCTTCCTGAGAATGCAAAGGTTATCATACGTAAGGGTAAGAAGGACATGTGGGTAGTCCGTCTGTTCTTCTATCAGAAACAAGAGGTTTATTGTAAGGAATACAAGATAGCACGCTTTAATGTACCTGGCTCTGATCCTCAGAGCAGCAAGTATCCTCAGAGTATCATCAAGGGTAATCCTTTGATGCCATCCTTCTGTAGGTTCTATCTGGAGTCGAAGTTTGCCTATCATCTCTCCGAAAACCGCTTGTTGGATATGTTGTCACAGATGGGTATGAAGGTAGCTCAGTCCACCTTGAACGGTTGGATGCAGCAAATCATGACTTATCTTCGTGAACGCTTGGGACCTGTGATGCTTGAGCGTATCCGTCAGTGTGTCTATACCCAGAATGACGAGTCAAGAATCGTGGTTCGCAGTCGTGAGAGTAAGGAAGACAAGTTTAAGTACAATGTGGAGTACATCCATGCTGCCCTCTCCATGGAAGCCAAGCTTTGTGTGATGGAATATAAGGAGGGTAGCCGTAGTCACAGTGTGCAGGAAGACGCCATCTTCAAGGACTCTTGTATAAGGGTGTTTACTGCAGACAGAGCAGTCTTGTATGAGACAATTGAGAAGGATTTGGAGGAAATGGGACTGGTGCGTACAGCTTGCTGGTTCCATGCCCGCCATCGCTTCGTGGATGCTTATATCTCTGACCATCGTGTGCGTGTAATCATCTTGATGATGAACTACCTCTTCCAGATAGAGCGAGAGTCGAAGATACGCAAGCATACTGCAAAGCAGCGACGCCGATTTAGACTTAAGTACAGTGCATCGATCGTTGGCAAGTTGATGAAGTTGTTGAAGAAGATCAAGCTTGATTCTTCTTATGGTGCAATGGTTCAGCGAGCAGTCAACTATGTACTTGATGACGAGAAGGCCTTCAAGGTGTTCTTGCAGGATGGTCGTGTCGAGATGCATAACAATGCGGTCGAACGAATGTTCCGCCACTTGGCTATGGGTAGGCGAAACTGGATGCATACCGGTAGCCATTTAGGTGCGGAAAACATAGCTTTTATGTTCTCACTTTTTGAGAGCTGCAAGTTGAATGACATTAATTTTGGCGATTATATAGAAGATATACTCACCCGACTGATGGAGGGGGAGCAAGACTTTATGTCCCTAATCCCATGTAATTATAACTCGAACAAAAAGGTGAATGTCAAGGCTGCCTAATAGGTAGTTTTGGCAATACCAATTAATAATATGCTTTTTTTGAAAAATGTTGGATGTGCTAACTGCTGAAAATCAGTAGTTACGTTCTAACGGTGATTTACACTTGGCAGTTTTTTTTGGCGGTTACAACACAAATAAAGCAAACAAATCACATATTTACAACACAAACTATTACTGATGGAAAAAAGAAAAGAAAGAATAAACCCCTTAGAGGAGACTCCTCATTCACCTCTCCCCTATTCTAATTTTGAAGACTCTATAATTAGTGATAAACAACAAATGAAGAAGAAAGTTTTTGTAAGCGGGTGTTACGACCTGCTGCATTCCGGTCATGTGGAGTTTTTCCAGCAGGCATCACGGTATGGTGACCTGTATGTGGGTATCGGATCGGATGCTACTTATCTGGAGTATAAGCATCGCAAGCCTATGTTCCCGCAGGAGGAAAGGCTATTCATGGTCAAGAATATCAAGGCGGTGAAGGATGCGTATATCAATGAGGGAAGCGGAGTCATCGACTTCCTGCCTACTCTTGATAAGGTGAAACCGGACGTGTTTGTGGTGAACGCTGAAGGTGGGTCTGATGAGAAACGTAGGATCTGTAAGGAAAGGGGCATAGAATATATCGAACTCCAGCGCACTCCTCATGCTGGTTTGAAGGCGCGGTCTTCTTCTGACTTGAAGAAGGCGTTATTGAACGTATCTGAGAATGCAGCACAGGAGGCGGGGATTCCTACCCGTCTGGATCTGGCTGGTACTTGGATTGATCAGCCTTATGTAAGCATGTATCATCCGGGATGGGCAATTACTATCTCGCTGGAACCTACCTTTGAGGTGCGCGACCGCTGCGGTCTGTCTACCTCTACCCGTAAGATGATTCAGAAGATATGGCCGGTGAAGTTGCCGAAGATGGACCCGGAGATGCTCGCCCGACTGGTTTTCTGCTTTGAGAACAATCCGGAGCGTCATGATGGTATCATCTCTGGTGCCCAGGATTCTATCGGTATCTGTGTTCCCGGTCTGGTGCGTCATTATTATGACAACAACTTCTGGCCGGAGAAGATAGAGAGTACGCAGGATGAGATGACTCTCCGATTCCTGGAAGACCATCTGGTGATGATTCCGATGGAACCGAGAAGACCGGGATGCAGTGTGGTGGAAGGTAAGGATATCACGCCTGAGAAGGTGAAGGCGCTGGCTGATGCAGCTGATGCCTGCTGGAAGGCGATTCTGGCGCACGACCTCGATGCCTTTGCTGCAGCATACAGGGCATCTTTCGAGGCCCAGATTGCGATGTTCCCAGGTATGGTGAATCCGTCTATCAACGGTGTGATAGAACCGGAGGCGAGTGTACAGCCGATGATTGACCGCTACAGCAACATGGAGGAGGTTCTGGCATGGAAGATGCCGGGAGCCGGTGGCGGTGGTTATCTGGCACTGGTAGTAAAGGACAGTCTTAAATTTGCAGAGAATCATGACGAAGCCATCCATCTTCAGATACGAAGGGCATAACTATCTGGTGCCCTTCCTCATCATCAGCAGCCTCTTCTTCATGTGGGGCTTTGCCCATGGCATCCTCGAGGTGCTGAATCCGCATTTTCAGGAGTCGTTTCATATTAGCAAGGCGATGTCGGCCCTGACGCAGGCTGCTGTCTATGGTGCCTACTTCCTGATGGCACTGCCTGCCGGATGGATTATCCGGAAATGGGGTTACAGGAGGGGTGTGATAACAGGTCTGGTTCTCTTCGGTATCGGTGCCCTGATGTTCATACCGGGAAGCAGGATCAACAGTTTCTACTTCTTCGTTCTGTCGCTGTTTGTGATAGGATGCGGACTGACCTGTCTGGAAACGAGTGCCAATCCTTATACTACGGTACTGGGACATCCTGACAAGGCAGAGAGCAGAATCAACCTGTCGCAGTCGCTCAATGGTATTGGATGGATTGTGGGACCGCTGGTTGGCGGTCAACTTCTGTTCTCGGGTGTCAACATCGCCATTCCTTATGCCCTGGTGGGTATCTTCGTGCTTTCTGTGGCGCTGGTTCTGTCAAGGATCAAGTTACCTGACCCAAGGAGAGCGCATGAGGCGGATACGAACGAGATGGTGGAGGAGAAGCCGATGCGAGTGATGGCATTCGGCTTCGGTATGCTGACCTTATTTCTCTATGTGGCTGCCCAGACGGGTGTGAACAGTTTCTTCATCAACTATGCTGAGGAGAGCATTCATATAGAGAAGCAGACTGCCAGTCTGTATCTCGCCTTTGGCGGAATGGGTCTGTTCTTTATCGGCAGGTTGGCTGGTGGTGTCATCATGAATTATATCCAGCCAAGGCTGGTGCTGCTGGCCTGTGCCATCCTCACCTTTGTAGCTACATTGATTGTGGTGGTATGTAGCGGTACCTTATCTCTCATTGCGTTCTTCGCCCTGTATCTGGGAGAAAGCATCATGTTTCCGACCATCTTCTCGCTGGCATTGAGAGATGCGGGTACTAAGACCAAGCTTGCTTCTTCGTTGCTTATCATGACGATAGTGGGTGGTGCGGTTGCTCCTGTAATCATGGGGTATATTGCGGATACTACGGGCAGTATGGCGATTGCATTTCTCATACCGCTGGTATGTTATGGGGTGATTGGAGGGTATGCTGCAATGCCTAGAAATTCTTCGACTGGTATCAAGAGAATTTGAAATGAGTGATGAATTTTGGGAAACTGCTCCCCTACCCTATAATGAGTTTGTTTTAGGGGATTTGGGGGTAGTAGCCCGTTTTTAAAAATCTCTTTAAAAAGTAGCGACAAATATACTTTGCCGCTACTTCATACAACATTTATTCAAATACAAAATCTATTATGTAATGGAATATTTCACTAAGAAGTTCTTTGTTGTCCAAACACCAAAGATAAATCTTAAGAGCCAACCTACCATAATGGAACCAAGTAAGCATATTGCTTCTCTTCTCGCTGTAACGAGTTGCACCTTCTGCAATGACAGTCAGGCGTCTTCTTTTCATTCTCTTCATGAATGTAAATATTTGACGATTTTTTGTTCAAATCATTTAAGAATAGTTAGAATATCATAAAGAGGTTTGCAGCCAACTAATAAAAACTTCATAATCATATATGAACATCTGCTCAAAAATAAAGAACATCATGAAAGAAATAGCTAATGTGTTTGGAACTGAGTTTGTGAAAAATCCTACTGCAGAAAACGCCATGAAGTGGTTCTTTACCAATACATTGACCCGTAAAGACACTTCTTTCTCTATCTTAGGTGTCAGATGCAATAGCGAACAAAGTACTGGCAAGCGCAAGATGTCCCCTATGCAGATTTACTATTTCCTGCAAGGATATAAAATCAACGAGGCATCAATAGAGATGAAGAAGGAACAACAGATACTCAACACGTTGTATGATGACTTCTACTCAGAGGGCGTAAATGGTATTCCACATATTCAAATCAGTGCGATTGTTGGCCAAAATGGTTCAGGAAAAAGCAGTATCGTTGAATTTATGATGAGACTCATCAATAACTTTGCAGCTGCAACCATAGGAGAATTGCAAAATAGTGGCAAAGCTTCTGACCATCTTCATTTTGTTGATGGAGTGGATGGAGATATGTGGTATACTCTGGAAGGCTATGCGTACCAACTGAAGGTGAAAAACTGTAGCGTCAAACTCTTTAAGTTCAACAAAAATGTTGAAGATAAAGAAGGTAAGCACTTTACAGAACCGGAAAAAATCTTTAATAATGATAAAAGTGAGACATGCGAGGTACTTTACGGATTGCATACTTCCATTGGAGATGAAGAATTGAAAAATCTCTATCAGTGTTTCTTCTATACTCTCATTTCCAATCAGTCAATTTACGCTTACAACACATTGGACTTTGAGAGCGAATGTAATAGTAATGAGAAAGAAGCCTTGGTGTTGGGAGATGGAAAGACTGATAAATATAATACCGAAGATAAATGCTGGCTTCATGGACTGTTCCATAAGAATGATGCGTATCGCACACCTTTGGTGATAACACCTTTCAGACGTGAAGGCAATATAGACATAAACAATGAGCGTGAACTTGCCATCGAACGATTGGTGCGGCTTTATGCGCTTCAAGAGGATTTGCGCACCATCAACGACCATCTGTTGGTAGAGAGTCTGACTTATTCATACGATCCAGAAAATAAATATGGCATAGACCGTGTCAAGAGAAAGCTGTATTTCAAGAATTTGACAGAAAAAGGCTATACTGCATTGAAGAACGACATTGTGGCAAAATGGAGCAAAGCAATAGGAAGAAACATTTCCATCTACAAAAAAAGGTCTTATTATAACGAGGCGATAGAATACCTGGTGTATAAGACATTGAAAGTGTCGTACCAATACAAGGAGCACAGGGATTTCTATGATGCAGCATGTATGATGACAGATGTATATAATAGCGACACTTTAGGAGAATTGGTAAATGCGTTGTCTAAAGACCATTCTCATATAACACGCAAGATATATCAGACGCTTGGCTATCTGATGTTTGATGTGTATGATTTGGGCGAGAGTGTATATATCAATAGGAATGACAATGAGCTAAAGAATACTATCGGATTTAAGCAATTAGGAAATAAATGGTGGGAGGCTACAAAATTGTCACATGAAGAGACGAAGACATCACTCTTGGTACAGTTGCGGTTGCAAGCTATAGTTCCTCCTCCGTTCTTCTCAATAAAAATCAATCTCTGTGAGAAAGATAACGAACAAGTGAAAATTGATTTTGAGACATTAAGTTCTGGAGAGAAGCAACAGATATTCACCATCAGTTCAATACTTTATCATTTGGACAATATTGATTCTGCCCACAAAGATCAAAGTGCAGCCAACCGAGTGCAATATAATAATGTATGCATCGTGTTGGAAGAAATAGAGTTGTATTATCATCCACAGTTGCAGCAACAATTCATCTATTACTTTTTGAATGGTCTAAAAGAAATAGCATTGGAGAACATCAAAAGCATCCATCTCATCATTGTCACACATTCCCCATACGTCTTATCTGATATTCCAAGGACAAATGTACTGGCACTTAAAAAAGACGAGACGGAACCTGTTGATGGACTGCGATCGTTTGGTGCCAATGTTTATGATATGCTGAAAGACAGCTTTTTCTTGGAAGGCGGAGCCATGGGTTTGTTTGCTCAATGGGAAGTAGCACATCTGATGGCTTGCATGAAAATTCACCAATGGGCAAAGGATGCAGACAACACAAAGGAATGTCCTTTTATTGGAGATGAAGAAGCTTATGCTTTCCTGAACCGTTATTTATACCCAGACACAAATGACAAGAATAGAAAGAGTTTTAGCTATGATTACTATTGCCAGGACTTTTCTTCTGAAAGCATAAAAGAACGCATCATGCTAATAGACGAGCCTGTGGTTTACCATGTGTTGATGGATGAGTTTACCCGTACATTCCCTTCACTTTCCGAAGAGCAGAAGCAACTTAAAAGGGAAGACTTATTGAGACAGTTGAATGAATTGGATAAGATGTAAGTTATGAGTCAAAAAGGTGTTAGAACTCTTTTGAAACTAAGAATACCGTCTTCTGTATTGAAGAAAGAATATGCTGATAGGTATCTTGATGATTTGGTAAAAAGGGTAAAGAATGGAGTGACAATCGACGGGACATTGAGAGAGTTGTCTAGAGAAGCTAAAGATATTCTGTTGCCGAGATGGAACACAACATCTCCCAATAAAGATGTGCTGAGAAAATTGTTGGTTAGTGAACCTAAAGCTTTGAAAAAGCTCAATGATGAACTGGTTGCAAAGCTTAATGCAATACCCAATGCAGCAAATAGACCAAGCGATAAAGATCTGCTTTTGATCTTTGGTTACGAAAGGGTTTTCAATTCTTCAAGTAAGTCGGAGGCTTATTGGCTGTCAAAACAGATTGATAGCAATACCTGTGTGTATTGCAATAGACAATATGCCTTTACCATAGAGAAAGGAACTGGAAAAAATAAGAATGAGAGGCTTGCTAGACCTGCTTTTGACCATTGGTTTGACAAAGGAAGTAATCCTTTGATGTCGTTAAGCTTGTGTAATTTGATACCAAGTTGCACTATCTGCAATAGCTCAGTAAAGGGCAGTAGTAAATTTGACCTTTCAACACATACGCATCCGTACGTTCATGAGACAGGGCATCCAGATATAACATTTAGGGCAACACTGACAACTGGCACACCGCCAGAATGGACTGTTGCTATAGATACGCCACCTGGAAGCAAAGAAGAACGAACGGTTAAGGACATGAATTTGCAGGAAATATATGCTATGCATGGAGAATTGGAAGTTCGTGACTTGATGAATTTCAAGGATGCTTATCCTGCAGGCTACTTGAAGCAGTTATTTGATGATGTGCTAAAAGCGAGCAAACGCAAACTGAGCCGTTCTGATGTATATAGCATGCTCTTTGGGGCAGAAATGGAAAACTCGCATTTCCTAGACCGTCCATTGAGTAAGCTAAAGCATGATATTTTAGTGGCTATAGGGGTTTTGAAAAAATAAACATTATATTCCATACTGGAAAGATAATGATAACTAACGATTTATTCTTAGTGCTCAAAAACTTTCAGGGAGTGAGAGAAAAGCAAGGTGAAAACGAGAAACTCACAAATCTTGCAGCTCAGTTCATGAATGTGGCTGAGAATATATTACTTGGCGCATGCTTCGAAATCAATGGAGTCAGGCGGATTTATCCTCTTGAAATAGAATTCTATTACCATGAGGAGGGTGATGATGGGCTTAAAGACCCCGTGATGTATCATACATGATCATGAAAACAAGCAACTTGATTATTATCCGTTAGGGTCGTTGAACTGTCATGTGGCTGGCATAGATATTACGTTTGAGAACGAGGAAAAGCATTATAGGGCATCCATGTTGATCAAGAAATACAAAGTATGCGATTATGATGGATGTAAATGGGTAACAAAGGAAAAGAAAGAGTGCGAAGTACGTTCTACCTATATCTACGAAGACATGTTTATGAACATACCATTATCTGATGGCATTACTATAAACTGGATACCATTCAAGTCTGCTGATTCTCTTGAAAGGATATGTGTAAAGCCAAGAATAAATGTTGCCGAATATGAAAAGGATATAAATGGCAAGTATCAAAAAGTTGAGATTCCTAAAGATGAATACGACAAGCTCTCTGATGACAAGAAGAAGGCATTTTTCATGTATTCTGGAAAGATACTGAAAAAGTGTAATCGTATGTGGAATTATTCTGTCGTAGATAACCGATAATCTGTTGGCTACTGTTACTGCTTGGGCATAAATTCAAATGATTTTTCTTAAAAGATAATATAAAAGCATTCATTTTAGGACTTAACGTACCTAAAGTGATTGCTTACAAAAGTAATAAGGTACAAAAAAAGAGATATGAACACTGAAATCAATCACATATATATCGGTAATATTGACCGTCTACCTCAATGGGCTGGCATATTGACAGAAGAGGAAGTTAATGACGGAGAGTTATCTGATGATAACCTGCACAAGGTTGTTGGAAAGGTAAGAGAGTTGATAAAGAACTATCTGCAACTTGATAGTGTAAATTTCCTATTTGGAACAGGTTCTTCTATTCATCTTGGTGCTGCTAGTATTCAGAACATTCCAAAGCAAGCAGAGGAGGATATTATGAACTCTGTTGATAAAGAAATGCAAGAAGACTTTAAAAAGTACATAACGCAATTACAAAAATCCTTGAAAGATGCAAACGCCGCAAAGAAAGATGAGAAGTTCAAAGATGAAAGAGGATGGGATGTAATATATGATGGCACCTACATACGTGACTATAAAAAAGTAGAAGTAAAAGATGGTGAAAAGGATGCCCCAGAGAAGCAGTATGGAGAAATATGTGTAATGTTTGAGCTGTTGCTTAACTACTTAACAGCTATTTCTTATCAGAAAAATGCAGAGAATGATAAGGAAGGTTATGAACGTGTACACAAGCTTATAAATTCTCTGAAAGCATCTCTTTTTAATATATGTGATGTTCATAAACGTGAAACTAGTCAGAGGGATTTGGAGCGTATTGAAAAGAAAGGATTCAAGGAGGCTTTTGCAACAGATAAGTATATCTTTCATGAAAAATTCCTGAAGTCGTTAATGCAACGCCCTTTAAACCTTCAAAGAGCCAATATATTTACAAGTAACTATGACTTGGCGTTTGAGTATGCCTTCGACAATCTTGGTATAAAATATATTGATGGATTTTCAGGATTTCATCATCGCTACTTTAAACCTGAAACATTCAATTATGACATATTCTATCCTGGTAGCACTACCGCAGGAAAAGTGCAAAGGATAGAAAAAGTAGTTCGCTACTTTAAGCTTCATGGCTCTATTAGTTGGGTTGCTGACAATAATCATTCTTCCAGCAACATTTATGGAATAGAGGAGATGCCGATAGATTTGATTAAGCGTAAAGCAAATGAGGGTGGTGATTTTAGCTTTGGAAACCTGATGGTTTATCCGACAGCAGTAAAGAAAAGCTATACACTAGACTTGCCTTATTCCGAACTGTTCCGACACTTCGCTTATTGCACATCACAACCACAATCGGTTCTCTTCACTGTGGGTTACTCATTCTGTGACGAGCATTTTAATGATATTATTTATCAGGCACTGTCCAATCCTTCGTTTACTCTTATTATAGTGGATTTTAATGGAACGAGAGGATCGAAAGAAATTAAAAGACTGAAGGATTTGAACGATCCAAGAATCATTATTCTGGAAGGTGATTTCTTGGGAGACTTCCTGACACTTGCAGATACATTAATGCCTGACTTTCTTGACACCTCATCAAGCGATAGTGTGGCAGATACATTGAATGCTCTCTTATCAAAAACTAACTAATATGACAAATGAAAGAAGCATAGGTAGGGTTGTTACTGTAGATAGCCTGTCTGTCTATGTCCGCTTGGATGATGATTTGAAGAGTCTGTATAAAAGCGGATATGAAGAGATTTATCCAGTAGCACGCATAAACTCTTACATCATCATACCCGTAGGAGCAGAACGTATCGTGGCAATGGTGAATCGCGTAATGACGAAGGAAGAAACCGACTTAACAAAGTCTTCAGGTGCTATATTCTTGACGGAATCAAATCGGTATTTGTCGGCTACTATGGTTGGAACGATATATAGAGACAATTACATTCAAGGTGTGTACAACTATCCGATATTGGACAATCCTGTATGGTATGTAACACGTAATGATCTAAACATCATTTTTGACCAAAAGGAAAATGCTGAGAAAATAGATTTCAAAGAAGATTTTTATTTGCCTATAGGTAGTTCGCCAGCTTTTCCTGATTTTCAAGTAAAAATAAATCCTGACCGTATGTTCGGGAAGCATGTCGCCATATTAGGAAATACAGGTTCCGGAAAGTCTTGCACTTTGACTGCAATATTGCAGAGTCTTTTCAAATTTCAGTATAATGATCAACATTTGAAGAATGCCCACATTGTGATATTTGACACAAATGGCGAATACAAGAATGCCTTTGATATTGATAGTAGATATAAAGTTAATCCATTCTGGATAAACGACGAAGGATTGAAAGTTCCATATTGGTTTATGAACTATGATGATATGGACTATTTGTTTGAACCTACTTCTGGCACACAAGGTCCTGTATTGAAAAGGGCATTGGGGTTGGCAAAAAGTCGTGTAGCTGCTCAAACTGGCAGATACATTCCCAATATATACATCAACAAACTATCTCAATTTTTAATAAGCATAGAGGCACAAGATTGGAAAACCAACAAAGCCATATTTGAAGAATCGGAGTCTGTCTTTAATAGTTTTAAAAAACTTAAAGATGAGGATATCGTGGAATTTGACTTATCTGTTATTTGTGACGAACTCGAGAAAATAACCAAAGAGAAAAATAAGTTGTCACTGAACAAAAATGGCTATATAAATGGTAATGTTGATACAGATATTTTAGCTTCTGCTCTTGAAAAAATAAATACCGAAATAGAGGGATATAAAGAAAGTGTTGTAGAGAATGTTACTTGTGAAAACAGAAACATAGATACGCCTTTATTTTATGATTTCAACGAGTTGATATCTGTCTGTTTCGATATGGCAATCAAGGAATCCGCAGCATCACAAGACAAATTGAATGAGTATGTTTCGACCTTGAAATTGAGAATGCAATCATTTGTAGATGACATTAGATTGGCACAACCTCTATTGCTGGATAATCCAAATGAAATAGAGAATGTGTTGGTCAGATTCTTAGCATATATACTTGGCGATTTCTGTGAGGTATATACAAAGGAAGATGGGAAAAACACAATATACGATGATTATTATGGTAATAGTGAGGGCGATAATATGCATAGCCAAATAACAATCATAGATATGTCGCTTCTTCCGTTCCAAGTACTTGAAACCATTACGGGTCTTATAGGAAGAATCATTTTGGAATTCCTTTCAAGATTTGACAAGGATAAGCGTGGAAGTATGCCTGTCGTTATTGCGTTGGAAGAAGCACAGAACTATATACCAGAGATAAATAAAAAGGATAGAGAATCCATATCAAGAAAAGTTTTTGAGAGAATAGCTCGTGAGGGTAGAAAGTATGGACTTTCGTTACTGATTTCAAGTCAGCGTCCTTCTGAACTATCAAAAACAGTTTTGTCACAATGCAACAGTTTTATAGTACATCGAATTCAAAATCCCGACGACCAAGTGTATATACGTAAACTTGTTTCGTCAGCAAATTCTGAGATTTTGAGTCAGTTACCAACTCTTCCGCAGCAACATGTAATCATTATGGGCGATTGCGTAAGAACTCCTGTTGTGGCAAGAATGAACACAGCTAAACCACTCCCAAACAGCAATAACCCTGAAATTATCAAGAATTGGTTGGTAGAAGATAAGATTGATTACCAAGAAATGGTCGATAAATGGTTGGAAAAGAAAAAGGAAGTTGATTGATTTGTTTTTTGAATTCGCGGTGAATAATAAGCGTTTGTAGTATGTTAAAATACATTTTAGATTAAAAAATGGAACCAAACAACCGGCTCCTCTCCCATTTTTTGAGCTACTTTTCGGTGGGCTTAGTTGCCTGTTTTTATAACGGATTATCCCACATCAAATAAGCAGTCTGTAATAAAAAATATACAATAATGATACAATCCTACGCAAAATACAAACAATTCAAGTCCTTGGTAGATGCCAAGGAGAATGGGAAAGCTGTGAGAAGTGGCTTGGACTTTCTGCGCTTCGTGGCAGAAGAATACAGCCGCTTGGAAGTGTATAACAACCAAGAATGTGATGGAGATGATTTCTTTACTTATCAAGTGGAGAAAGAACTGGCACAAGTACTGAGAGACGAGGCTACTCCTATTGAATCTGTTGCTGTGGCGCAGAAAGAGATGGCTGAGATTGAGAAGATGGAGGCATACGATGATTATTGCCTGTGCTTCTTTGACCATATCCGTGAGGCTATCAACTTCCGATTGGCGGATGCGGATACCTATCTTGCAGACCTTGACAAGCAGATAAAGCATCATACATACGAATACAAGAGATTGGTAAATGACGAAAATTTTGACCAGTTGAGTTCGCTATTCCGATTTGAGGAGTTGGGCAAGTTGCTCATCAAGAAGATAGAGTATCTGCGGACTCACGGTAGAGAGAATGAAGAGGGTGCTATCTTGGAGGAATACAAGTATGTACCTGATGTCTGCTCCTTCAAAATCAATGAACTTCTTGAAAAGGGATTGGAGAATGATGCCTTGAAAGAGATAGACAAAACGATTGCTGTGTATGGTGATGATGGATACAATACCACTGAACCTTGGCATCTGCAAAAGATTGAAATTTTGGAAAAGCGTAATGACAAGGCTAGTGTTATTGAAGAATACCGCAGATTGTTCCGTCAGTTCTTGGTGGACAAGCGACCTTACTTCGAGAAGTTGAAAGAGTTGGTAGCCAAGGAGGATTGGGATGAGTTTGTTGTGAAACTCTTCGGGGATATTCCACATATCACGGATGATGATTGCATCGAAGTGTGCGACATGATTGTTGAGGAAAAGAAGTATAAGTGCCTCTTGAAGATTCTGATGGACAACAGAATGTCGTTCAGCCGAGTGGCACTCTTCAAAAAGTATGCGCATTATATGAGCGAGGAAGACCAAGCTATTTATACCAAACATGTTATTGATGATTTGCGTAAGCATTTGAGTTATGCAAAATCGAAGAGCTATGGCTATATCGTGGATGACATCAAGGGTATGTACACTTGTTGTGAAGTTTCCAAGAAACTTATCTTGGATTTTGTGGAGAAGGTAGAATACAATTACGGCAATCGTCCTGCTTTGATGCGATTGCTGAGAAACTGATTATTTTGATTTAGAACATATACTATGGTTATACTGAAAAATTTGCCATTTAGAGATAAACTCAACTTGGCGATGATGATTGAGTACGATACGAAGAAAGTGATTCAAGAACATGCAAGGTTGATAAATGTGAGTTTGCCATCATCCTATCGTAAAGGAGAAATGGCTGAAGGACTTGCTACATTGTTTCAGCATGATCCTTTCTATACGGTCAACCAATTGCCGATGGATGAGCAGAAATTAATTGCTCAACTCATCAATCTTAAATTTGACGAGTGTATTGAAGTGCCAAGAAATAACGAAAAGCATCTTATGATGCAAAAAGTTCATTTGGTGGTGACATACGAGGATGGCAATACTTGGAAGTTATTTATGCCTGATAGCGTAAGGACAATACTAAGAGATACTACGGAAAGTCAGATCGGTGATATTCCCGGCATGATGGAATATCGCAAAGTATTGGAGAGTTTGACGGAATGTAACATCAAGTTGCAAGAAGTGATGGACAAAGAGGCTGGCAAGATTCCTATGTCACAAGCTTCCAAACAGATTCTGAACCAACTGGAGAAGCAATATATAGAGAAACGTGAGGAACTTCGCAAAATCCAAGCGAAATATTCATGGGCTTCTGATAAGGAAAATCCTGTACAGCAGAGCATCGCTGATGCCTTGATGTATATCGGATTTATGAAATTGGTATAACATTATTATTGGTTCTTTGAAATTGTTAATGAAGGAAATCAAGCTATTTGATTACCAAGAGGATATGAAGGAACGGATTGAGAAGGCGTTGCGCCTTCATCGGTCCGTGATGGCACAAATGCCAACGGGAACTGGTAAGACATACCTGTTAACAGCAGTCATAGACTCTTTCGTGAGCAACAATCCTATGGAGAAAGTATGGATTGTAGCCCATAGAAGAGAGCTGGTGTCGCAGATAGATGAAACCGTAAGAAAGTTCCATTCTTATTCCGCATCAAACACCTCTACCCTATTGTCATCCGTCAAGGCTGTGTCGATACAATGGTTGTCGAAGCACTATGACGAGATAGAGGAAGAACCAGGAATGATAGTGATTGACGAGGCGCACCATGCCCTTGCCAAGACCTATAAGGAAATGTGGGAGAGATTCCCGAAAGCTAAGTTTCTGGGACTGACGGCCACACCTTGCCGATTGAACGGAAAGGGATTCACTGACCTGTTTGATGTGTTGGTACAGTCGTGGGATGTTCCTGAGTTTATCAGCAAGGGAAGATTGGCGACATACGATTTTGTGAGCATCAAATCGGATGGTGTGACGCAACGGCTCATCGACTCCTTGCAGAAGCGAGGAGCAGATGGTGACTACCAGAACAAGGAAATGGATATGTTGCTGAATAAGAAGCCGAGCATCGAAAGGCTCTATCGGAGCTTGGAAGAATTTGGTAAGGACAGAAAGGGCATCGTGTATGCTATCAATATCAGTCATGCTCAGAAAATCACAAAACTGTATCAGGAACATGGCGTGAAAGCCATTGCCATAGACTCGAAGACTCCTGCCACGGAAAGACAACAAGACATTGAAGCCTTCAAGAAAGGCGACATCCAAGTGCTGGTGAATGTGGACATCTTCTCGGAGGGATTTGACTGTCCGGATGTGGAGTTTGTACAGTTGGCACGACCAACGCTGTCGCTTGCCAAGTATCTACAGATGGTGGGACGAGGATTGCGAGTAGCTAAAGGAAAGAAGAACTGCGTGATTATAGATAACGTGGGACTGTATCGGGTGTTTGGGTTGCCATCGCAAGTATGGAACTGGAAGGCTACATTTGAAGGAAGATTGAGATACAGCAGGAAGAAGGAGACTCCGAAAGAAAGAGATTTCTTCTTGATGTACGGAAAGCAAGAAACTATGCCTGTTGGTCAAGACTCTGAAATGATGATGGTGATGAGCCATGAGGAACTAATGCAGTCATTGCAGTATCGGGAGTTTGTTGATCGCAATGATGATTTTGCCATCGTCAAGTTGAATGATGGAAAGATGACGGTGGTAAACCGGCAAGGCGAACAGGTGATAGAACCAGGCAACTATTATGACATGAAGTTCTTGCAAGGTAATATCTTATCCTATCGACCTCGCAGAAAGACTGTATGTTACTACGACCTCTTGGCGAGAGTTGTCATAGACGAGGACATTCATGCAAAAGATGCTCCCGAGATAATCACCATCAATAAATGGGAGTTCGTCGAATATAATGGTCTCTTCCGGTCTCGTACCTACGAGTACTTTGCTTTACCTTTTCGCCCTTCCCAATATGACCTATGGAATTATGGATATTATTTGATCTACAACTTTCAACGCTCTACAGCCAGTGGTTGTCAGGAATGGATATACAAAGAGGAGGATGGCGGCTCTATGCGTATGTATAAAGAAAACAGTGAAAAGGTTTGTTTTTTACGTGGCGACCATACTTATGTATATTGGCTGTGTGCCGACCTATACGACAGTGGCATAGTGGTCATGGACAGCCATGAGGATTATTACTTCGTTGACTCCAGCTTGAAAAAGACCTATATAGGTTGCAATCAACCCAAAACAGAAAGCGAGAATTTGATGGTTGCGATGCCTCGGCTTGGCAAACTGGCCTATGAGCGAGAAATGCAGCGCAGGAAAAAGCAAGAGGAACAGGAGTTATTGCTGATGCAAGAGAAGTCGGAGACAGGGCATGTAGAATTATATCAAGCAGGAAAGAAATGGGGTGTGAAGGTAGATGGTAAAGTTATCGTGCCACCTCTCTACCATAGTATAGCGCAACCAGTCGGTGCCTATTGCGCCTTTGAACAGATACCCCAACATTGGGGCATTATGACATTAAAAGGAAAAGTGATTGTTGATGCCAAATATGAGAAGGTGGAGATTCGTGACAATGGAATCGCCGTGGTAACAGGCATCACGGGAAAAACACAGACAATCAAACTTTTAAAGGTAAAAGAGTAAAAAGGTAAAAGGACAAAAAGGCTTTTTGCTTTTTGAAAGGACAATGAAGAAGATAAAGCTTTTTGATTATCAGGAGGACATGGTGAAGAGAGTTCAGGAGGCATTCAAACATCATGATGCTATCATGGTACAAATGCCAACTGGAACGGGAAAGACGTATCTGCTTGCCGCCCTCGTAGGTTTGTTCTTGAAAGAGGAAGTGTGGGTGGTAGCCCATCGTCGTGAACTCGTTTCACAAATCAAGGACACCTTGGAAAGATTCTTCTCTTCCCCAAAAACCACCTCCTTCAAAGTGACATCGATACAATGGCTGTCGAGACACTATGGAGAGATGGAAGAGAAGCCGGGGTTGATAGTGATAGACGAGGCACACCATGCTTTGGCGGAGACTTATGCAGAAGTGATGAATGCCTATCCGAAGGCGAAGAAGTTGGGACTGACGGCTACACCCTATCGCTTGAACGGAAAGGGATTCACGGATTTGTTTGATACCCTGCTGTGTACATGGAGCATGGAGAAGTTTATTGCCGAAGGACGGTTGAGCCTTTATGACTACTACTCCATCAAACCAGACAGTGCTGACCAGCTGCTGATAGACTCGTTGCAGAAACGAGGTGCTGATGGTGACTATCAGCAAAAGGAACTGAACGAGGTGATGGATGTGAAGCCATCACTTGAAAGGCTTTGCCTTACTATCAAGGAGTATGTGCCTGGAAAGAAAGGTATTGTCTATGCTATCAGTATTCAGCATGCTGAACATATTGCGAAGTACTATCGGGAGAATGGCATCAAGGCTGTGGCGATTTCGAGCAAGACACCGCTTGCTGAACGACAAGAACTTATTGAAAGATTCAAATCTTCCTCGCTCTCCTCTTCCCTAAATTCCGCTTCAAATACTTCCGATGAGATTGAGGTACTGGTAAGTGTGGATTTATTCTCGGAGGGCTTCGACTGTCCTGATGTGGAGTTCATACAGTTGGCAAGACCTACGCTGTCATTGGCTAAGTATATGCAGATGGTGGGACGTGGACTGCGAGTGGCAGAAGGTAAAGAATACTGCGTGATACTGGACAACGTGGGACTGTATAAGCGATTTGGATTGCCATCTGTGGACAGAGATTGGCAGAGTATGTTTGAAGGACGTACTTCTCTGGAGGACATTCTGCAAGAGGCGTGTATGCAAGTCAATAGTCACAACTGTAGGATGGACTTGATGATGGATGGTGATGAGGAGATGATGAAAATTATCAACCATAAGCGCCAACTGCAGATGATTATGGACACCTATGGCTATCAGATTGTAGAAGACGAAAAAGGACTGAAAGGCATCAAGGATAAGGATGGCAAGATGATATTGGAATGCCAATATAAGAAGATAGAAGTGACCAACGTTGGCTTTGCCTATTGCTACATAAGAAAGAAAGTAGGTAGAAAGGAATGGATTGACTTGCGGAACAGGTTGTGGTTTGCCAATAAGCCCCAAAGTGTGAAGCTGATGGGCATCGACTTCAGTACAGAGGATGGCAAAAAGCTATACCCTCGCATCCTATCGAAGTATATTGATGAAAAGACCTATCTGACGGTGAAGACCTTGGAACTGCAAGTAGGAACAGGACTGAGTTGGAAGCATAGGTTTATTCCTTGGAATGAGCCAAATAAGGTGTATCTGTACAAAGAAGGAGAAGGCAACTCGCGACTGTATATTGATGAGAATGAGCAATATTATGTGCAGAAGAACATCGGCAGCCAACTGGAGAAAGTAGATTCCCGTGAGGAGTTGGCTGAGTTTGCCCAAAGAGACAAAGAAGAAAGGAAGGAGAGTTTAGAAAAACTTAAGAATTCATATAAACATTATGAATATTATCCTGCTGATAATCTCTATCCTATCAAGAAACATCTTGGAACAGCGAAAGATAAGATAACAATCGAGAAAGACGGCATTTGGCATGTGGAGGATGCACAGGTTAATGAAAGCTATTGGGTTGACCCTGTGACATTTAGGAAACATTATACAAGACCTGTCCTGTTCAAACGTGGCTATCTGAACATCTTAAGGGAAGACGACTGGTGCTATGTGAGAAACATTCCTGGACTTAGGAATAGACCATTAAGACAATGGGAAATTGTGGCAGATGATAACCTCTGTGTTATCAAGAATACGTATCTGATAGAGAAAAGTGAGCCTGATCAATGGTACAAGATATGCAGAAGAACAGACGACTTCACTTATTTTTCTGTATTGGCATGCTTTTATGAAAGTGAATACATCAAGGATGATACGGAGATTCAAATTACTCAATTTGATGGCGAGGGCTTGAAAATGACCCAAGAAGGATTTACTTATACACCACTTGTGATAAAAACGCATAAAAGAAGTAGATGGCTGTGACAAAAACAGACCGATGTGAACAAGAGTTCATGTCGGTCTGTTTTACGTTATAACTATTTTAAGAAATTGCAAGAGATGTTTGTGAATCAGGAAAATTCTCTGTCAACTGTAGATACATATTGACTTCCTTTTCTGATATACAATCATGGAATGGAAGTTTCTGAATATCACCAAAACTTGATAACTTAACTTTGATATTATGGTTATCCAGTAATGGTTTCAAGAACTTAGTTTCAAACGTGTCTTTGCCAAGTTGTTGGGCTTGAGAAATACGAAGTCTGACACTATCTTCTTGATTTTTATCCTTGCAACACTTACAGGCTGTAATAAAGTGAACTTTTATTTCACTTAAGTTGTAATCCTTGCATAGTGATAGCCAAGCATGCATTTTGATAAACGACATTGTAATCTGATGGAAAGCACCTGTGTAAGTATTCGGTGAAAGTCGTATTGTGCGCCTAGATAAAGTTTCGTACCTTTGCACCATGATTTTAAATTATTCAAATTATGGTACAAGGCAAGAAACAATTAAACAGCAAGCCAAAGTTCGCCGAGGTTGTAATCGGCAACAATGAGGCGAAGGAGATGCGTGAGTCTGCAAAAGTTCGCAACCGTCGCAATCCTTATTTAAAATTAAGCTATCCCAATGGTGTGACACTAATTCTCCCTGCTGACATCAGTATCGAACTGCTTCGAGCCTACATTAGTATAACAGTGTAGGCTTATGGCTAGAGTTTGTCAGTTGACGGATGACTTGAAGTACTACTTGTGCATGG
>ENA-ORLY01000165-ORLY01000165.1-human-gut-metagenome-genome-assembly--contig:-NODE-165-length-98813-cov-5.033514_pt1 | contig 98813 bp, 85 predicted proteins | sample MGYA00243071_ERZ508832 | MGnify/ENA primary metagenome ERZ508832 (study PRJEB26277, sample SAMN04329777) | human gut metagenome | biome: human-associated habitat | host: Homo sapiens | place: USA... | reverse complement strand
GCGGTGTAGGACCGATGACGATCGCAATGCTGATGCACAACTGTGTAGAAAGTGTAGCCTTACAAACGGAGTGATGTGCATATGTATGCATACGAATGTGCAAATATACAAAAAAGAAAGTCAATCTTGCATAAATAAAAAGAATCGGATATAATGTAGAACATATTCAAGGGACGATGTGGTCAACACATGGTCCCTTTCTGATTGCTATCATAATAAAATTTCCCGCGAAGGAGTGTGCGAAAGCATACTCCTTCGCGCGTTTCATGAGAGGAAGTGATCCTATGGAGGCTTTTCGTATCTGCCCGGTCGGGGATCAGGCAGTTCTTTGTGAATTTGATAATGAAATCGATGTGCAGACGAATGACCGTGTACAGTATCTGGCAGTACAGATCAAGGCAGCACACCCAAAAGGTGTGACGGAAGTGCTTCCTACTTACAGGAGCCTGCTGATCTTTTATGATCAGGCGATCACCACGTATCGGAGGCTGATGCCTGTCATAAAGAAGTTTTCCTCTATAAAGGCATCTGAAATGCAGGAAAAGAAGCGGATCCGCATTGTGCCCTGCTGCTATGGCGGAGAAGAAGGACCGGATCTTGTAGGGATGTGCAGAGAACTTGGACGGAGTGAAGAAGAGATCATGCAGATCCATCAAAGTGTGGATTACAAGATCTATATGCTGGGCTTTCTGCCGGGCTTTGTATATCTGGGCGGTCTGGATGAACGGATCCATATGCCAAGGCTTTCGGTTCCGCGGACAAAGATCCCTGCAAGATCGGTAGGAATCGGAGGCAGTCAGACCGGTGTATATCCGATGGAGTCACCGGGGGGCTGGAGATTGATCGGGCGCACACCGCTTTCCTTTTATGATCAGACAAACGATCCGCCTGTTTTGTGCAAGGCAGGAGAATATATCCGTTTTGCCGCGGTGACGGAACGGGAATATGAGCTGATCAGACAGGATGTTGTTAATAAAGTTTACCGGCCGGAGTTTGCATGAAGAAGGGGGTGATCGTATGAGCATGCATATTTTACAGGCAGGACCGCTCACAACGGTGCAGGACAGAGGCAGATTCGGTTATATGGAATATGGGATCACATCCTCCGGTGTAATGGATACGCTGGCATACTCGCAGCTTGTTTCCCTGCTGGAAAATGAACCGGGTGCGGCTGTTTTGGAGATGACCCTGATGGGTGCAGAGCTGGTATTTGACGAAGATGTATATGCTGCCTATACCGGGGCGGATATGCAGGCGGTCTATGACGGAGGGACACTTATGGAGCGGGGGCATGTTTACCGGATCGAAAAGGGACACAGGCTTCGTTTCGGTATGGCGAAAAGCGGTGTAAGAGCTTATTTTGCCATTGCAGGTACGATAGAGGTCCCAAGCGTGATGGGGAGCAGATCTACCAACTTAAAATGTGGTTTGGGCGGTTTTGAAGGAAGAAGGCTGCAAAACGGAGATGCACTTCCAATCCGTGTCAGGGAGTTTTCCGAAGGTGAACAGAAAAGACTGCTCAAAAAAACGATTGACCAGACGGATTATGAGAGGGAAAAAACGGTGCGGGTTATTTTAGGTCCACAGAAGGAAATGTTTACGGAAGAAGGGGTTCAGACATTTCTTGGATCGCCGTATACCGTAAGCGTGGAAAGCGACCGGATGGGCATCCGGCTGGAAGGAGAAAAAGTGTTAGCAGATGGTAACACAGATATCATCTCGGACGGTATTGTATTTGGCTCTGTGCAGGTCACAACAGCAGGGCTTCCGATCGTCATGATGGCAGATCATCAGACGACAGGAGGATATGCAAAGATCGCAACAGTGATACAGGAGGATCTTCCTATACTGGCGCAGGCAAGACCGGGTGACAGAATCCGATTTGTGCAGGCAGAGCTGATAAAGCTGCAGAAGCATTCGCCGGGTGGATTTTTGAAGAAATTGTTCGGTGGCAGGTGAGAGATAGTAGATACAACAAAGAAGCAAAAAGACTGTCATGTGTGGTTAGTTTATTATGGATCAACAAGGATCTTAGTTGTTCCAGATGTTACATATAGCAGCATATATGAATAGTTACCTGATGACAACTGACGTGAGAGAAGAGAGGAAGTGAGATGGCATGGTAGATAAAATAGAAGACAGTTACCCGGACGGAACCTGCGCGGCTGATTACGCAGACAGCTTACCTAAAGAGGTGCGGCGGCTGATCCGGGAGGAAAAGATCACCGGTGAAACAAGCGGTATGTGCAGTGAGTATGCACAGGCTAACCTTGTGGTTCTTCCAAAGGAACTGGCATTTGATTTTCTCCTGTTTGCGACAAAAAATCCCAAAGCATGTCCGATCCTTGAGGTGACAAACGCGGGAGACAGATATTTAAGTGAGATCGCCGATCATGCGGATATTGCAAAGGATATCCCGCAGTACTGTATTTATGAAAACGGAGAACTCACAGGCAGGTATACAGATATATCGTCATTTTGGAGGGAAGATCTTGTCAGTTTTCTGATCGGCTGCAGCTTTTCCTTTGAAGGCGAGCTTCTGAAGGCAGATATTCCGGTCAGACAGATCGAGGAGCATTGCAATGTACCGATGTACCGGACGAATATAGCTTGTAAAAGCGCAGGTGTATTTCATGGAAATATGGTTGTCAGTATGCGTCCTATTCCATATGCGCTTGTGCCAAAGGCTGTACAGGTAACAGGTTCTATGCCAAAGGTACACGGCGCACCTGTCCATATCGGAGATCCAAAGGTGATCGGAATCCACGATCTGGCGAAGCCGGATTTTGGAGATGCGGTAACGATCCGGGAGGGAGAAGTACCGGTGTTCTGGCCGTGCGGTGTGACACCGCAGGCTGTGGTTATGGCATCAAAACCGAGCTTTTGTATTACGCATGCGCCGGGGCATATGCTTGTAACGGATGTCAAAAATATTAACTTGAAATATTAGTATACGCTAACTCTAATACAGAAGCAGAAAATGAGATAAAAACTGAAACGTGAACAGAAATCCATAATGTACCGGAAATCGAAAACGGCATCAGAAATAGTGAATTTCGAACAGTAAACAGGATACAGAAAGGATGTGTACAACATGAAAGTAGATTTGAATGCGGATCTGGGCGAGAGCTTCGGAAACTACAAATGCGGTATGGATGAGGAAGTCATACAATATGTTTCGTCCGTGAATGTGGCATGTGGATTTCATGCATCGGATCCGGTGGTCATGGCAGAAACGGTCAGACTGGCAAAAGAAAAAAATGCAGCAGTCGGTGCACATCCGGGCTATCCGGATCTGGTCGGCTTCGGGCGGCGGAATATGGCAGTCAGTCCAAAGGAAGTGAAGGCAATGGTGCAGTATCAGATCGGTGCATTGCAGGCATTCTGCAAGGCAGCACATATCGGTCTGCAGCATGTAAAACCGCATGGAGCCATGTACAATATGGCAGCTAAAGATGAGAAGCTGGCATATGCGATCGCGGAAGGCATTTATGAGGTGGACAGCGGACTGATCCTGCTTGGACTGTCGGGCAGTCAGCTGATAAAAGCAGGAGAAGAGACCGGATTGAAAGTTGCAAATGAAGTATTTGCGGACAGAGCCTATCAGGCGGACGGAACACTTGTCCCGCGCTCGCAGAAAGGGGCTGTGATCGAAGAGGAAGAAACTGCCGTCCGGCGGACGATAAGGATGGTACAGGAAGGTGTTGTGACAAGCATAGACGGGGCAGAGATCCCGATCAAGGCAGCCTCTGTCTGTCTGCATGGGGATGGGAAAAAGGCTGTTGCATTTGCCGGACTGCTGCAAGAGCAGCTCACGGAGGCAGGTGTCAGTATCGTACCGATCACACAGGTGATCGCATAGAAAGAAGGGATGCATATGACAGAAACTATTGAAGAAGTTATATTACGGTATTCGCAACGCGGAATTCCGTATATCAGGCGATATGTGTCGGACAATTGCTGTGAAAAGGCAGCACAGGAAATCCTGTCGTGGGAGAAAGGGGTTGTGTTTTTGACGACCGGGTTTTATGTGGCAGGATATGCGGAGACAGACGGTCCTGCAGGAACGGTAGTGCTGGCACTGGCGCTGCAGAGACTCGGATATCAGCCTGTGATCCTGACGGATCAACCGTGTCAGGGCTTTTTTGAACTGGAGATGCTGCCAACTGTCTATGTACCGTATGATGCGGATCAGGAAACATTTCGGGAGCTGATCGAGACTTATCAGCCGAAGGGGATGATCTCGGTTGAGCGCTGTGGCAGGAACCGTTTCCTGCAATATGCAAATATGCGGGGGGTGAGCATCAGCGAACACACAGCTCCCATCGACGAGTTGTTTGTGGCTTATCAGGGGGTCATTCCATCAATCGGCGTGGGAGACGGCGGAAATGAGATCGGTATGGGGAAGATCGCAGGCGCGATCAGCAGAAAACTTTCATTGGAACCCTGTGTGGTCAGTACCGATATTCTGGTAGTAGCAACCGTGTCTAACTGGGGGGCTTACGGAATTGTGGCTGCATTGTCCGGACGTGTGGGACAAAAGCTGCTTCCGGATTTTTCCTGGATCAAATCTTACATAACAAAAACGGTAGAGATCGGAAGCGTAGATGGGGTGACACATGAACTGACATGTACGGTGGACGGCAAGAGTATGCTGACAGAGCAGGAAATCATTACAGCACTGGAAAGGATAGAACAAGGAGGTATATGCGCATGAAAACATTAGGATATTACAATGGAACTTATGATGAACTGGAAAATATGATGGTACCTTTTGATGACAGAGTATGTTTCTTCGGCGATGGTGTCTATGATGCGGGTCCGGCAAGAAATTATCACCTGTTTGCGATCGACGAGCATATAGACCGTTTTTTCAATTCAGCAAAGCTGATGGATATTGAAATTCCATGTTCCAAGGAGGAACTGAAGGAACTGCTTGCTTCTCTTGTCCTGAAAATGGATACAGGAAATAATTTTGTATATTGGGCATGTACAAGAGGAACCGGTATCAGAAATCATGTATATAAAAAAGGTCCGGGCAATCTGTGGGTCATGATCAAGCCGGAAACACTGGACACCTGTCAGAAGCCGATCAAATGTGTGACGCAGGAGGATAAACGTTTCTTCTATTGTAACTGCAAGACGCTTAACCTGATGCCTTCCGTACTATATGCGGAAAAGGCTTATAAAGCAGGAGCGGATGAGACAATTCTGTATCGTCATGACGGCAGGATCACAGAATGTGCACATTGCAACTGTCATATTTTAAAGGACGGCATTTTATACACCGCACCGACGGATGATCTGATCCTGCCGGGTATTGCAAGAGCACATCTGGTGCGTATGTGCAAAAAGCTGGGGATCGGCGTCAGCGAGACGCCTTATTATCTGGAGGATCTGCGAAATGCGGACGAGATCATCGTGACATCTTCTTCCCATGTCTGCATGTATGTGGATGAACTGGACGGAAAGCCGGTGGGCGGAAAAAACCGGGAAACACTGTTCCGTCTGCGTGATGCATTGTATGAGGAAATCTGTAAAGCAACAGAATAGGGTGATATATATGGCACTTACAGTGGGTAATCTTTTTAAGGAATCAGTCAAATATAATATGAAGCTGCTGGCAGGACAGGCGGGGCTTTGCCGGCCTGTGCAGTGGATCCATATTATCGAAACAAATGAGGGGGCACAGTTTCTGCATGGAAATGAGGTTGTCATCACGGAATGCATTGCAGGAAATGATGAGGAAAAGCTGCAGCGCTTTGTGGGTACGATCTACCGCCTGCACGCCAGTGCACTCATTATCAATATAGGCATGTTCATAAAGACGGTACCGGACAGCGTGATCGCATTTTGCGAGGAAAAGCAGCTGCCACTCTTTGCATTGCCGTGGGAAGTCCCTCTTGTGGATGTGACAAGGGAATACTGCCAGATGATCATAGACAATGCGGCGCAGGAGGACACGGTCGCAGCGATCATGAAGGATCTGATCTTTCATGTCGGGGAGAAGGACGCGCTTCTGCACCAGTTGGAGAGACTTGGTTTTATGACAACCTGCACGATGGCAGCCTTATGCATATCGCTGCATATGCCACACGGAACAGAAGAGTATGTCAGGGAAAGCAGGCATCTGAAAATGGTGGCGGAAAGCTGTGCCAAGCGGATCCATGACCAGTATATTTCCTTTGAATACAGAGAAAAGCGGATTTTGCTGCTGATCAACTATACGCCGGAGGATCTGGAGCAGTATCTGGACAGTCTGTTCAAGACTGCATCTGCACATAAGCTCCTGCCACTCATTTCGATTGGGGTGGGAGATATTGTAAAAGGACCGGAAAATCAGGACAGTAATTTTATGCATGCCTATGCTGCCTGCAAGCTGGCATCACGGAAAAAAGAACGCATTCTGTATTACAGAGAAATGGGTATTTACAAGCTGCTGATCGATAATGAAAATACAGAGGCACTGACCGCATTTTATACGGATTCTGTCGGGAAATTGAAGGAATATGATGAAAAAAACAATACAGAATATGAAACATTTGTGAAAATGTATGTGGCATGTGACGGTCATCAGGGAGAGGTCAGCGAAAAATGCTTTATTCATCGTAACACTGTCAACAATTATGTGAAAAAGGCGGAGGAGATCATGGGGATCGATCTTTCCTCCTGGGAAGGGAAGGCAAGACTGTATGTGGCACTTTGTGTAGAAGACATATTGTAAGGGCAGAGAACTAAGATACTTAAGGAGCTGCTTGTGCAGATGCACAAAAATACGTGTTTTATTTGCTATTGCCAGTGTATGGTGCAGGTGCTATGATGACTCCAACATCAAACAAAGCACAGAAAATAAGACAAAGAAGTCGGGTACAGTGTACACCGGCTTTTTTCTGTGATAGATTCCTATCACAGAAATGCTCCGCAAGGATGCGCGCTCGCGCGAAGAGGAAACGTGTCGCAGAGATAAAGCTACAGGAGGTGGATGATATGTATCAGATTTTAATGCCCGGCAGAACAATGGTCGGCGAAAATGCAATTTCCATGGCAAAGGAGCAGATCAGCGGTCTGGGAAGCCATGCGCTGATCATATCCGGGAAGATCGTGGAAAAAAGCGGAATTGTAAAGAAGCTGACTGATTCATTGGATGAGGCAGGCGTCAGTTATACAATATTTACCGATATTAAAGGAGAGCCTGATGACCTGATGGTTGCAGCTGCTAAAAAAGTATACGATACGGAAGGCTGTGATATGGTCATCGGAATCGGGGGCGGCAGTCCACAGGACAGCGCAAAGGCAGTTTCCGCAGTATCCGGTTATGCACCGATCGTTTTAATACCGACAACTGCAGGTTCCGGATCGGAAGCAACTAAATTTTACTGTGTGACAGAATCCGCAACGGATACGAAAAAGCTGATCACGGATGAAAAGGTGATCCCAAGGCTGGCGGTCATCGATCCGACGCTTTCCGTTACAGCACCGAAGTCGATCACGGCAGCGACCGGAATGGATGCCCTGACACATGCGGTAGAGGCATATACTTCCAAAAAGGCGACACCGTATACCGATATATTTGCCATATCCGCGATCAAACGGGTATTTGCCTATCTGCCTGTTGCATATGAAAACGGCGCGGATCTGGAAGCCAGAACACAGATGGCTCTTGCAGCATACGAAGCAGGTGTCTGTATCAACAATGCAAGTGTGACACTTGTACATGGCATGAGCAGACCGATCGGCGCACTTTTCCATGTGCCACACGGTATTTCCAATGCAATGCTGATCTCCAAATGTCTGGCATTTGCAGAGGATGGATGTATTTCCAGATTTGCAGCGATCGGCAGGGCGCTTGGCGCAGAGGGAACCGATCAGGAATGTGCAGATGCATTTTTTGTATCTCTGGAAGATCTCTGCAAGACGATCGAAATTCCGACGCTGGAGGCGTATGGCATCAATAGAGAAGCGTTTTTCGAAAAGATGGATAAGATGGCAGATGATGCACTGGCAAGCGGCAGTCCGGGAAATACGATTAAAGAAGTAACAAAGGAAGATATTTTACATATATATAAGAAGTTGTGGGAGGCATAATAAACAGCATACCCATATGATAAGCGAAGGAGCTTTTACAAACTGTAAAAGCTCCTTTCTGATTTATAAATAGTGAGGAGGAGAACAAGATGCAGAAATTTGTCATTACAATTGCCAGAGGGTTTGGCAGCGGCGGAAAAGAAATTGGTGTAAAACTGGCGGAACGGCTTGGGATTCCTTGCTATGAGCAGCAGATTCTGAGAATGGCTTCCGAAAGCAGCGGTATTAATGAAGCACTTTTTAATCTTGCAGATGAAAAAATTGATATAGCAGATAAGCTGAAGGGACTTCCGTTTCATTATGTGGTGGAGCCGTCGGATAAGCGTTTCACATCCAACAATAATTTATTCAATATCCAGAGTGAACTGATCCGCAGACTGGCAGACCGGACCTCCTTCATTGTAATCGGAAAATGTGCGGATTATGTGCTGAGAGATTATTGCAACGTTGCCAGCTTCTATATAGAAGCACCGCGGGCAGACTGTGTTGCATCCATTGTCAAAAAAATGGGTGTATCGGAAAATGAAGCACACCGGCTGATCGAAAAGACTGATAAATACCGGGCAGATTATTATAAGCATTATACAAACGGAAATTACTGGACAAATCCGGTGAATTACGACATGACGCTCAACAGTGCCAGAGTTGGAAGAGACCGCTGCGTAGATGTCATGGAGAATTACATAAAAGTGAAATTTGGCCTGTAAGCATTGCGAAGGGTTAAATGATAAATTTTCAAAAAGAGGAGGACAAAACTATGAAAAAACGATTCAAAACGGTAGTAACAACGGCAATGGTCGCAGCACTGACCGCAAGCCTTCTGACAGGATGTGGCAGCAGTACGAATGATACAACCGCTTCCGCACCGGAAACAGGGGAAGCATCCGATACGGCAGAAGCTTCCGGTGGATCAGACGGAGATTCCGATTCCATTTTGATCGCAGGTATTGCACCACTGACAGGAAGTCTTGCCAGCTGGGGCGAGGGCGCTATCAACGGTTATAATCTGGCGATCAAAGAGATCAACGAAGCCGGCGGCGTCACAATCGGAGACAAAACCTATACATTGGAATCAGCGGTATTTGCGGATGATAAGTCAGATGCGACTGAAGCGATCAGCGCATACAACAACTGTGCATCCTATGATATCAGTGCAGTCATCGGTTCCTGCTCTTCCAGCTGTACCCTTTCCTTTGTAGAGACAGCACAGGACAGTGGCATGCTTGTTATCACACCATACTCTACAAATGCTACGATCTGTAAAACAGGTGATTATATTTTCAGAGAATGTTTCTCCGATGCTGATCAGGGCCCGACACTTGCAAAGATGGCAATAGAGGAGTTTAAAGCGAAAAACATTGCAATTGTGGCTGCAGAAGATTCCGATTACTGTGCAGGTCTTGCCGAAGCAATGGAGGGAGCACTGGCAGAGATGTCTGATGTAACTTATGAGCATTATGGCTGCGTTACAACAGATACTGACTACACCGCACAGATCTCCAAGGCAATTGAACAGGGGGCAGAGGTTATCATTTATCCAAATAACTACGATACGGTACCGAACTTCGTTTCACAGGCAAGAGATGCAGGCTTTACAGGTCCGATCCTTGGCGGTGATGCATGGGACGGAACAGATGTCACAGGATACGAAAGCAAGTTTGATAACTGCTATTATCTGGCACATTTGGATCTTTCCGCTGATACGGAAGCTGTGAAAAATTATGTAGCAGCTTATAAAGCAGAATACGGTGAAGATGGCCTGAATGCAGTTTCTTCCCTGTATTACGATTCAGTCAAGATGCTTGTACAGGCAATGGAGGAAGCAGGTTCCTCAGATCCTTCCGTTGTTAAGGATACACTGCTTGGTATGAAATATGAAAGTATGGGTGGCGAGATCACCTATGATGAAAACGGTGATGCAAAGAAGCCTTTCACAATTGAAACATTTAAGGATGGAGCACTTACCTATTACGGCAGCTTCTAAGAAATGTCATGCATCTGCAGAATGCATGGGCGGAGGTTCCCGCTTGTATGATGCAAAGGCCATGTAACACTGGCGTGTATAAGGTGACCGGACAGGCAAAGGAGCCTTCCGGCCACCTACTAAAAAGAAAAGAAATGGAGATGAGGGCATATGGCTAAATTTATTCAAAGTCTGGCAAATGGATTGAATCTGGGTTCTATTTATGCACTGACAGCTCTCGGTTATACCATGGTCTACGGTATCATCAGAATGATCAATTTCGCACATGGTGATTTCATCATGGTAGGCGGATTTACATTGTTCTATGTGATCCCTGTCATGCTGAAGCTGGGATTACCCGCATGGTTTGCCGTGTTTGCAGCAATTATCGTCTGTGTGTGTGTTGGTGTTCTGACAGAACAGATCGCGTATAAACCGGTCAGGGGACAGGGTTCTACAACAGCACTGATCACAGCACTTGGTATGAGTCTTGTGCTGGAAAACGGAGCACTTGTTATTTTCGGTTCTGCACCGAGAAATGTACCGCCGATGTTTGATCTGCCGGCAGTTTCCTTTGGCAGTGTCACTATTCCGGCGACAACTATTCTGACACTCGTTATCGGACTTGTCATGATGCTTCTTCTGACATTGTTCATTAAGTACACAAAGCTCGGAAAGGCAATGAGAGCCGTTCCGGAGGATAAGATAGCATCTACACTTGTAGGAATCAATGTTAATAAGATCATCACTGCGACATTTGCGATCGGTTCCGGACTGGCAGCAGTCGCATCCATGATGTATACGACATCATATGTCAGCATTAAAAACGAGCTTGGTATCACACTTGGATTAAAGGCTTTTGTTGCTGCTGTTTTAGGCGGGATCGGAAGTGTGCCCGGTGCTATGATCGGTGGACTTTTGCTTGGAATTATCGAGATCATGGTCAAGGTATATATGCTTCCCGGTACTTATGAGGCAGTAACATATCTGATACTGATCGTTGTTCTTCTTGTCAGACCGACAGGACTGATGGGAAAGAAAGTAAGCGAAAAAGTATAAAAGAAAGGAAGTGGAGCTATGTCAAAGAAAATGAAAAAAAATTATCTGATCTGCCTGATAGCGGTCGCAATAGGGTTCCTACTTCTTTGCCTGTTATTTGATACAGGAATCTTAGGAAAGAAATCTGCATACTTCAATGGTCTTGTTGTCATTGGGATGTTTTATACAATTATTGTCTGCTCCCTGAATCTGTTGACAGGATATATGGGTGAGTTTTCACTCGGCCATGCAGGCTTTATGTCGATCGGTGTTTATGCATCCGCGATCGTCACAACGCTCATTCAGGATCAGACAGATCTGCCGGCGGTTCTCTTATATCTGATCGCCATTATCGTAGGCGGACTGGCAGCAGGTCTGATCGGCGTATTAGTCGGTATTCCGGCATTAAGACTCAGCGGTGATTACCTCTGTATCGTTACCGTAGCGGTCGCCGAGATCGTCCGCGTTGTATTAAGTAACTTCGGTATCCCGGCAATTACCGGAAAAGCAACCTTCGGAAAATCGTTTGCAGGTATCGCCAAGGTATCTGATTATCATTACGTTTACATTACCATGGTCATCTGCATTTTCATCATGTACTGCTATATCCGTTCCAGATACGGAAGAGCACTGATCGCCATCCGTGAAGACAGGATCGCTGCAGCAGCATCAGGCATCAATGTTACAAAAACAAAGGTGCTGACCTTTACGATCTCCGCGTTTTTCGCAGGTGTGTCCGGTGCGATCTATGCACATTACATAACAACTCTGGTACCAACTTACTTTAACTTCTCGAAATCATCGGAATTCCTTGCAATCGTGATCCTGGGCGGCAGCGGCTCATTGACAGGTTCCATCGTGGCAGCTCCGATCCTTTCCGCACTGCCACAGCTGATCTCTTATGTTGTGCCTGCTTTTGCAAGCTACAGAATGCTGATCTACGCGATCATTTTAGTAGTTGTTATGATCTTTAAACCAACCGGTCTGTTTGGAGGACGTGAATTCTCCCTCCCGAAGCTGATCGATAAAATAACCAAAAAGAAAACGCCAAAGGAAAAGAGGTGACTGGTATGGCAGAAGAAAGAGTTCCGGTGCTTGAGACAAAATGCCTTGGGATCCAGTTTGGTGGTCTGAAAGCAGTCAATGATGTGAATATTGAAATCTATCCCGGTGAGCTGATCGGTCTGATCGGACCGAACGGTGCAGGCAAAACAACCATTTTTAACTTGATCACCGGTATTTATAAACCGACCTCGGGAAGCTATATGCTGTGTGGCAGACGGATGAACGGGCTGTCCACGCATCAGGTGGTTGAGGCGGGAATTGCCAGAACCTTCCAGAATATCCGCCTTTTCAAGAAAATGACCGTTCTGGAAAATGTTATGGTTGCTTTTAATAAGGATATGAAATGCAATCTGTTCCAGTCAATCTTCCGGACACCGTTTTTCTGGAAAGAGGAAGCGGAAACAGCACAGAAGGCGATGGAGCTTTTGAAGCTATTTAAACTGGACGGTTTTGCCGACCAGCTGGCAGAAAATCTTCCTTATGGCAAGCAGAGACTTTTGGAGATCGCACGTGCACTGGCGACAGATATGAAGCTGCTTCTTCTCGATGAACCGGCAGCAGGCATGAATCCGGTAGAAACGGCTGAACTCAAAGAGTCGATCAAAATGCTGCGTGAGAAATTCCGTATTCCGATCCTTCTGATCGAGCATGATATGAGTCTTGTCATGAGTATCTGCGAGCGGATCTATGTACTGAATTTCGGTGAGATCCTGGCAAGCGGAAAACCGGAAGAGATCGCAAATAACAAGGATGTAATAGAGGCTTACCTTGGTAAAGAAGACGAAGATGAAGAAGGAGGTGGGAATGATGCTGAAGGTTGAAAATTTAAACGTGCATTATGGAGTGATCCATGCGATCGAGGATGTCAATATTGAAGTAAGGGACGGAGAGATCGTTACCCTGATCGGTGCAAACGGCGCCGGCAAGACGACAATCCTGCATACGATCACGGGATTGAAAAAAGCAACCAGCGGTTCGGTTGTCTTTGACGGAACAGACCTTCTGAAGGAGCAGCCGAGTAAGATCATTACCCACGGCGTAGCCCATGTACCGGAAGGCAGACATGTATTTGTGGATATGACCGTACGGGAAAATCTGGAAATGGGTGCTTATATGTTCGGGCGCAAGGATAAGGATAAGATCGCAGCGCGTATGGACAATGTGTTTGAAAAATTTCCGAGGCTGAAGGAACGACAGAACCAGCTGGCAGGTACGTTTTCCGGCGGCGAGCAGCAGATGCTCGCAGTGGGGCGTGCGCTGATGGCAGATCCGAAGATCATTCTGATGGATGAGCCGTCCATGGGTCTTTCACCGCTTCTGGTACAGGAAATCTTCAGTATCATCAAAGAAGTCAACGCACAGGGTATTACAGTGCTTTTAGTTGAGCAGAATGCAAAAATGGCGTTAAAGGTTGCTAACAGGGCTTATGTACTGGAGACCGGCAAGATCAAATTATCCGGTGATGCACAGGAGCTTTTACACAATGATGAAGTAAGAAAAGCATATTTAGGTGCTTAACTATATTTATTTTCAAAGGAGATGCTATTATGGGAATGACAGGAAAAGAAATCGTGGAAACACAGAAAAAGTATTATTTGCAGTCCTGGGCGAAGCAGAAGGATGTAAACCCGATTCCGATGGAAAAGGCTGAGGGCATTTATTTGTGGGATTATGACGGCAACAGATATACCGATATGTCCTCCACGCAGGTCAATGTCAATCTGGGCTATGGTAATGAAGATATCAACAATGCCATGAAGGAGCAGATCAATAAGTTTGCATGGATGGGTCCGGGCTACGGCGTAGAATCAAGAGCAAAGCTTGCAAAGATGATCGTAGACCTGATGCCGGACAACATGGGAAAAATATTTTTTACAAACGGTGGCGCGGATGCGAATGAAAATGCCATTAAAATGGCAAGAATGTATACAGGACGGTATAAGGTCATGAGCCGTTACAGAAGTTACCATGGATCAACTTTTGGCGCCGGTAATCTGACCGGCGAACCGAGAAGATTTCCATTGGAGCCTGGTATTCCGGGCTTTGTGAAATTCTTTGACCCATATCTGTATCGTGAGAGCATCCGGTTTGAATCAGAGGAAGCTGCAACGGAATTTTATATCGCAAAGCTGCGTGAGCAGATCATCTATGAAGGCAGGGATCAGATCGCAGCGATCATTTTGGAAACCGTAACCGGTACAAACGGTATTATCATTCCGCCGAAGGGATATCTGCAGGGCGTGCGTAAGCTCTGTGATGAGTTTGGCATTGTCATGATCTGTGATGAGGTTATGGCTGGCTGGTGCAGAACTGGTAAAATGTTTGCTTTTATGAATTTTGATGTCAAACCGGATATCGTAACCTTTGCAAAGGGTGTTACCTGTGGCTACATTCAGCTTGGTGGTGCATGTGTCAGCAAAGAGATCGCCGCATATTTTGACGATCATACACTTTCCTGTGGTCTGACCTACTGCGGTCATCCGCTTGCCTGTGCAGCAGGTGTTGCCTGTGTCAACTACTACACCAAAGCAAATATCCTGGATAATGTCAATAAGGTTGGCGCTGTTCTTGCCAAGAAGCTGGATGAATTTAAAGAAAAATACAACTGTGTGGGAGATGTCAGACATATCGGTTTATTCTCCTGCGTGGAATTTGTAAAAGATAAAAAGACAAAAGAGCCGATCGTCCCATACGGTCAGGATCCTTACGGAAAGCTGCCTAAGATCATCGGTTCCCTGCGTGCGAAAGGTTTCTTAACCTTCGGACATGAAAATATGGTACTTTGCAATCCGCCGCTGATCATTACGGAGGAGCAGCTTCTGGAAGAACTCGATAAGCTGGAAGCAGTTATTCAGGAAGTAGAAGCGGATCCGTTTTATATGAAGTGAGGAAGGAAACCAAGCGCCAGCGAAGCTGGCATTTGGTTTCACCCGAACTTCAACGAGAAAATCAGAAGCAGCGAAGCTGCGGCGCTACGAAGTAGCGGGATTTTCAAGTATAGAAGTGAGGATTGTCGTATATTTGCGACAGCAAATGTACGACCCGGTAACCTGCGCAGCAGGTTACAGAAGGTTTCACCCGAACGTAATATTTCATGTAGCCTCAGCCCATTGCCACAGGCGATTATGCATGGGCTGAGGCTTCTTGCTATCCCGCACAGTTCTAAAAATCTATAAAACAACAAATAACAAAAATGTTATAGGTAATTTTGAGAAAGAATGTTTGAAAATATCAAAATAACCGTGTGAATTTATTAAAAAGTGCTTATAATTACCTATAGAAACAAAATACAACTGTATTTTACAGAAGCTACACACAGAACATCAACAATTACGCTGGAAAATTATTACCAACGGATGCAAAGCAGATTGCATAAATGCAGCAGTGAAAGAGGAATGCAATGAGTTTACAAAATATCATCGGACCGGTCATGGTCGGTCCAAGCAGCTCTCATACAGCAGGTGCTGTCAGGATCGGTCTGATGGCGCGGACACTTTTAAAGGATACACCGGTAGATGGAGAGATCCTGTTGCACGGCTCCTTTGCCAAAACCGGGAAGGGACATGGTACGGATAAAGCGATCATTGCCGGTATTCTGGGGCTTACGCCGGACGATATGCATGTGCCGGCAAGCTTTGAGCTGGCGCAGGAGAAGAACTTCACATTTACGATAGGCACAACAAACCTTGGCGATGCCCATCCCAATACAGCACTGATCAGACTGCGGGGCAGCAGCGGCAGGGAAATAGAAGTGCAGGCTTCCTCTGTCGGAGGCGGACGTATCATGGTCAACAAGATCGATGGAATCGATGTCAATTTCAGCGGGGAAAGCCCGACACTTATCGTACACAACTTAGATCAGCCGGGACATGTGGCAGAGGTTACATCCATGCTGGCGCATAAATCCGTCAACATTGCTACAATGCAGCTTTATCGCGAGAGAAGAGGCGAGTATGCGGTTATGGTAATCGAGACAGACCAGCCGATCCCGGACAATGCCATTGCATGGCTGGAGCATCTGGAAGGAATCATTAAAGTAACCTATTTTAACGGATTATAATATGATGCCAGGGTCAAAAGGTCTAAAACCACATGAGCTTGCTCATAAGTGGTTGAATCCGCAGGCATCAAAGCCCGGGCTTTTGCCCCCGACATCATAATATGTCATGAGGAGAAACTATGGAATTATCACTGCAGGAAATTCTGGACTGGTGCCAGACGGAAAAAAAGCGTTTCTGGGAATATATGCTGTATGACGATATGACGCAGCGCGGCGCTTCACGGGAAGAATCCTTTGCTTACATGGAAAAGATCTTCGATACCATGGAGCAGACTGTGAAAACCTACAGACAGGAAAGGCTGTCTGCCAGCGGACTGGTCGGTGCGGAGGGCGGAAAGCTGGAGGCGTATGCGAAAACAGGTAATACGCTTTGCGGCTCTTTTATGGAAGAAGCCATGATCACAGCACTCAAAATGGCAGAATCCAATGCCTGTATGCGAAGGATCGTTGCAGCACCGACAGCAGGCTCCTGCGGTGTGATCCCGGCGGTTCTTCTTCCCTATTATGAAATGAAACAGGTGCCAAAGGAAGAAATCTTAAAGGTACTATTTGTCACAGGCGGCATTGGAGAAGTGATCGCACAGCGTGCTTCCATCAGTGGTGCGGAAGGAGGCTGTCAGGCAGAGATCGGTTCAGCATCTGCCATGGCAGCGGGCGCACTTGTTTATCTGCAGGGCGGCAGTGATGAGCAGATATGCCATGCAGCGGCGCTGGCACTGAAAGGACTGCTGGGACTTGTCTGCGATCCGGTTGCGGGACTTGTGGAGATTCCCTGCGTAAAAAGAAATGTGCTGGGCTGTGTAAATGCAATCTCCTGCGCGGATATGGCAATGGCGGGCATTCAAAGCAGAATACCGCCGGATGAGGTGATCGACGCAATGCAGGAAGTCGGCTGCAAAATGGACAGTGATTTCCGGGAAACGGCGCTTGGCGGTCTGGCTGCGACCAAAACAGGACAGGAAATCATGCATAAGCTGATGGAATCAGAGGAAGATGGCACAATAACCACTTGACAATGCGGGCATCGCAGAATTATAATCACCCTTAGATAATGACTATGACGAAGACAGTAGATCATTTGTAAAAGGCAAAGCGAGCCGGTGACGGTGCAAGACCGGTGCGAGTAGCAGATGATTGAATATCACTTCTGAGTTGCAGGCTGAAAGATCGAAAATGAGTAGGTTCTGCCGTATCCGTCTCGTTACGACGGGCGCATATAAATCGTAAGTGAGTATGCAGTAACAGGTGGTTTCGGAGATATTACCCCCGTCCTTTTACAGGACGGGGTTTTTTGTAGCGAGGAACAAAATCAAGCACGAACGAAGTGAGTATTTGATTTTGCCCGAGCGTACAATGAGAAATCCAGAAGCACGTTAGTGCGACTGATGCGAAGCAGCAGGGATTTCGAATGGGGAAGAGGAACAAAATCAAGCACAAGCGAAGCTTGTATTTGATTTTGCCCGAACGTACAACGAAAAAATCATAGAGTGCGAAGCACGGCTGCCGGCGAGGCCGGCAGGATTTTTGAGTGTAATGGGAAATTTCATTCCCATTACACAAAAAACGCTCCGCTGGGATGCGCACTGCGGCGTGCAATGTAGGCGTCGCAAGCGACCGCCGCAGGCGCAAGAAATCCAGAAGCACGTTAGTGCGACTGATGCGAAGCAGCAGGGATTTCGAGTGGGGAAGAGGAACAAAATCCCCGATACCGCACATGCATACGAAGTGAAGAAACAGTAAACAGGAGGAAAACGAAGATGTATCAAAAAGTATCCACGAATCTGAATTTCGTAGACCGCGAAAAAGAAACAGAAAAATTCTGGCGCGAAAACGATATTTTCCAGAAAAGCATGAAAGCAAGAGAAGGCTGCCCGACTTATACATTTTATGATGGCCCGCCAACCGCAAACGGCAAGCCGCATATCGGACATGTCCTGACTCGTGTTATTAAAGATATGATCCCGAGATACCGTACCATGAAGGGATACATGGTACCTCGTAAGGCAGGTTGGGATACCCACGGCTTACCGGTTGAACTGGAAGTTGAAAAGATGCTTGGTCTGAACGGAAAAGAGCAGATCGAGGAATACGGTATTGAGCCATTCATCGAAAAATGTAAAGAATCCGTATGGAAATACAAAGGAATGTGGGAAGATTTCTCAGGAACTGTCGGTTTCTGGGCTGATATGGATAACCCATACGTAACGTATGATGACAACTTTATCGAGTCTGAGTGGTGGGCACTGAACCAGATCTGGAACAAAGGCCTGCTTTACAAAGGCTTCAAGATCGTTCCGTACTGCCCACGCTGTGGTACCCCTTTATCGACAGCAGAGGTTTCACAGGGCTATAAAACAGTCAAAGAGCGTTCTGCCATCGTTCGTTTCAAGGTGACGGGAGAAGATGCGTATTTCCTGGCATGGACAACAACACCATGGACATTGCCAAGTAATGTGGCTCTCTGCGTAAACCCGGATGAGGAATATGTAAAAGTAAAAGCTGCTGACGGCTATACTTACTACATGGCAAAAGCACTTCTGGATACTGTTTTATCTTCCAGACTGGCGAACGAAGAAAATGGCAACAAGGCATATGAAATTCTGGAAACCTACAAAGGAAAAGATCTGGAATACAAAGAATATGAACCGTTATATGCCTGCGCAAAGGAAACGGCAGATAAACAGAACAAGAAGGGCTTCTTTGTGACATGTGACAGCTATGTAACCATGTCAGACGGTACAGGTATCGTACACATTGCACCTGCATTCGGTGAAGATGATGCGAATGTCGGACGTAACTATGATCTTCCGTTTGTACAGTTTGTAGACGGAAAAGGCCAGCTGACAGAAGAAACACCTTACGCCGGCAAATTTGTAAAGGATGCGGATAAAGACGTTCTGATCGATCTTGACAAAGAAGGAAAACTGTTTGATGCACCGAAATTTGAGCATGAATATCCACACTGCTGGAGATGTGATACACCACTGATCTATTATGCAAGAGAATCCTGGTACATCAAAGAAACAGCAGTCAGAGATGACCTGATCCGTAACAACAATACGGTAAACTGGATTCCGGAATCTATCGGAAAAGGCCGTTTCGGTAACTGGCTTGAAAATATCCAGGACTGGGCAATTTCCCGTAACCGTTATTGGGGTACTCCTCTGAACATCTGGGAATGCGAAGGCTGCGGACATCTGGAATCGATCGGAAGCCGCGCTGAGCTCGCCGAGAGAAGCGGAAATCCTGATGATGCCAAGGTAGAGCTGCACCGTCCATATATCGATGCTGTTACATTTACCTGCCCGGACTGTGGCAAGACAATGAAGCGTGTTCCTGAAGTAATCGACTGCTGGTTCGATTCAGGTGCCATGCCATTTGCACAGCATCATTATCCGTTTGAAAATCAGGAGCTGTTCAAGCAGCAGTTCCCGGCGCAGTTCATTTCAGAGGCTGTTGACCAGACACGTGGCTGGTTCCATTCCTTGATGGCAGAGTCTACTCTCCTGTTCAACAAAGCACCGTATGAAAACGTTATCGTGCTCGGACATGTACAGGATGAAAACGGACAGAAGATGAGTAAGTCAAAGGGCAATGCGGTTGATCCGTTTGATGCACTTGCTACTTACGGCGCAGATGCGATCCGCTGGTACTTCTACATCAACTCCGCACCATGGCTGCCTAACCGTTTCCATGGCAAGGCAGTGCAGGAAGGACAGCGTAAGTTCCTCGGAACACTCTGGAACACCTATGCATTCTTTGTTTTATATGCTAATATTGACGGCTTTGATGCGTCTAAATATACACTGGAATATGACAAGCTTCCGGTCATGGATAAGTGGCTCTTATCCAAATTAAACTCTCTGATCACAGAGGTGGATACAGACCTTGAAAATTACAGAATCCCGGAGACAGCTAGAGCACTGGATGACTTTGTGGATGAGATGAGTAACTGGTATGTCCGCAGAAGCCGTGAACGTTTCTGGGCAAAGGGCATGGAGCAGGATAAGATCAATGCTTACATGACATTATATACAGCACTTGTTACCGTAGCGAAACTTGCAGCACCGATGATCCCATTTATGACAGAGGATATTTACAGAAATCTGGTATGTGTAAATGATCCGTCAGCACCGGAATCCGTTCATCTGTGTGACTTCCCGGTTGCAAATCCTGCCTATGTGGATAAGCAGCTGGAAGAAGATATGGAAGAAGTACTGAAGATCGTTGTTATGGGACGTGCAGCCAGAAATACGGCCAACATCAAGAACAGACAGCCGATCGGTACGATGTTTGTAAAGGCTGAGAAAGCACTTTCCGACTTCTATCAGGAGATCATTGAAGAAGAGCTGAATGTCAAAGAAGTAAAATTCACAGACGATGTCAGAGAATTCACAACCTACACATTCAAGCCGCAGCTGAAGACGGTAGGCCCGAAATACGGAAAACAGCTTGGCGGTATCAAAGAATACCTTGCAAATGTAGACGGCAATGAAGCCATGGATAAATTAAATGCAGGCGAAAATCTTATATTTGATGTAAACGGTACAGAAGTTTCCCTCGGTAAGGAAGATCTCCTCATCGAAATGAGCCAGAAGGAAGGCTATATGTCAGAGGCTGACAATACCGTGACAGTTGTACTTGACTGCAACTTATCAGAAGAACTGGTCGAAGAAGGCTTTGCGGCCGAGATCATTTCCAAGATCCAGACAATGCGTAAGGATTCCGGCTTTGAAGTGATGGATCACATCAAAGTAGGTATTGCAGGTAACGACAAGCTTGCGGCGATCGCAGCTAAGAATGAAAAAGCAATCGCAGATAAGGTTCTTGCGGATTCCATCGATAAAGATGCGGTTTATGCAAACAGCAAAGAGTGGAATGTCAACGGAGAGAAGGTAACGCTTTCCGTAGAGAAACAGTAAGCAATGGGTAACAAAAGAAAGAATAAAATCGCAATTTGACAGCAGGATAGGCGGGAAGAGATTCCCGCCTATCCGCGTATATAGCAGGGGGATCTATGCATCGGGAATATTTCTACAAGGATAACCGCGACTATCTTTTTCATCAGCAGGTGGAGATAGTTGAGTTTGAAATAAAAAAAAGTACAGCGCCAACTGGATCTTGCGATGCGCAAAATGCATCATCTCAAGCAGGATTTATTTTATTATGTGGGGATGATCCTTGGAGATCTGTTTGTGATTTTTGTCACTGAAATGATATTGAATGTAGGCATCATGAAAAATATTGGAAAAATGTTAAAGAGCAGGAGTTCATATACAAAATGAACGAAGCAAAATCTGAAAAATAGCAATCTTACACAAAATTGGACGCATAGCAAAATCTGTTGATGGAAAAAGCAAGATTTGCAAAGCGAACCCTCCTTAAAAAAGCTACATTTAAAATACTTGTACAGGGATAGTTTGTGCTGTAAAACGTAATGTCTGATATGCAAAAAGCACATAAATATGCCTGTTACACAAAAAATGCCGAAAGGGCACAAGCGAATGGGGCATGTCCGGATCGGCAAATCTAAGAAAATGGAGGGTTATTATGAAGAACAAGAAAATTGTTCAAAAAGCAGGAAGTAGGTTTCTTGCGATGATGCTGAGTGTGGCAATGGTAGTTCCCGGAACAGCATTTGTACCGGCAGAATATTCCGGTGCGATTGAAGCGCTTGCAGCTACGATTGACATTGCAGAAGACTTTGAAAGCGGTGAACCGAAGGGATATGTCAGAGGCTCAGGTAGTTTGACAGTCGTGGAAGAGGGGCATGCTGGAAAGGCACTTCAGCTTTCCGGACGTACGCAGAACTGGCATACATATGCTTATGATGTATCTGCCTATGCCGGTGCAACCGCAAATATCAGTGTTTTTATGAAGACGGAAGATACGCAGATTGTATGCGAAGTGACAGGAACAGGATCTGATAGCAAGGACTACTACAATTGGCTGCTCAACACGAATGTAACGCCAGGAGAGTGGACTGCGCTTTCCGGTACCGTAACGATTCCGGAAGGAGCAAAGGAGCTTTATTTTTCAACAGGCAGCGGAACTGCGGACTATCTGATCGACGATGTTAATATTGAAATCGTAGAAGCGGAAGCATCGGAGGGTGCTGTCTCAAAGGATTACACCTTTGATAAGCTAACGCTGGCAGCTGCGGATGATGAAGAAACGGGTGCAACAGCTGCAATAGGAGAAGACGGAAAATTATCAGTGACTATGACAAGGCAGTATGGGCAAGTATTTTTCCGCCTGCCGGAAGAACTTGCCGGAATGATCATTACGGGAATCAGGTTAAATGTAGCGGAGGGTTCTTCTCAAGCAGGGCTTTCTCCGAAGCTTCTTTCCGAGGCAGACTTTAATACCGATCAAAGAAACGGAGATGTCGGAGTGGCATATGGTAGCAATACATTAAATGCAAAAAGTGATGATCTCGGCAAAACCGCTCGGTATGTCGGCATTATGACGACCTCGGAAGCAACGCCTGCAACGCCTATCACCATGACGTTTGACAGTATTACGATCAATGCAAAGAGTGCAGAGCGTGTCATTGATGCAAAAAAAGATATCATGGCAGGCTTTAACGGAAACTTCGAAAATACAGGCTACTGGAATGACGTAAAGTGGAGAGATGAGACAAAAGAGGATTCTCTGATCGCGTACTGTTCTTATTCAGAGAAAGATCCGGCACCGAAAAAGACGCTGGGCAGTAAATACATGCGTGCCTCTTCCGTCAGTGCCAATACAGTCAGCCCCAATACAGTCAGCCCCAACGGGCTGGAAGGCGAAGCTGTCGTGCCGACAGTTCAGATGAACTATAAGACCGGAATTACAGCAGATAAGGCATATGAATTCACATATTATGCCAGAATAGCAGATGCGGCCAAGGTAAGTACGCCGAAGGTCAGCATGTCAGTTCTGGTACATGACAGCGACTATAAAAACCAGGAGTCCGCACAGATTACATATGACGAGAGCTATGAGCTCACTGATGCATGGCAAAAGGTATCCGGAACCATGGTTTTGAGGGAAGCGCCGGAATTACATTTGACATCGACAATCTCCAGATTGCCGAAATGAGAATTCCAAAGGTGGATATGACAATACCGGATTTGCATGAAGAAGTGCAGAAAACCGGAAATGGTGTGGAGTATATGGGTGTAGCCCTTCCGGTGAGCAGTCTTGACAATGAGAACACCATGAAGTTAGTTGAGAAGCACTTCAATAGTGTTACATGCGAGAATGAGATGAAACCGGAATCTATTCTCGGTTCCGGCGAACCGGGTGTCAGCACACTGGAGGAGCTGGAAAGCAAGCTGAATTTTGAGAGTGCAGATAAGGTTGCACGGCATTTTGCGGAGTACAATAAAAACAATCCTTCTGAACCTATCAAGATGAGAGGTCATGTGTTTGTATGGCACAGCCAGACACCGACATGGTGGTTCAGAGAAGATTTTAAGTCAGACGGCGCGTATGTTTCCAAAGAAGAAATGAATAAGCGTATCGACTGGTATATCGAAAAGGTTGGCAAACATTTTGATGATAAATTCCCGGGACTTATCTATGCGTGGGATGTTGTAAATGAACAGGCAAGTGATGCGGGCGGAATCAGAATGGGAACTGACTGGGCAGCTATTTACGGCGGTTCTACAGAGTATATCCTGCAGGCATTCAAGTCTGCAGATCGGTATCTGCCAGATGACACCATTCTTTTCTATAATGATTACAACGACTGTGATCCTGTAAAGGCTGCGACAATTTGCCGCTTCCTGAAAGAAATCCGTGGAGTCCTCAAGGAGGGACGAAAGCTCGGTGCCGGTATGCAGGGGCATCACGACATGCTCACACCGACCTACGAGACGATTGAGACAGCGACACGTAAGTATGCAGAGATTGCAGATGTGGTTCATATCACAGAGCTTGATATCAAATCCAGTGTCGGATTTGACGGAAAAGATTTGGAAACAGAGTTTACCAAGGAAGGTCACAGATACAAAGATATCTACGAAATTGTCCGTAAGATCAATGCGGAGCATAAAAGCGGTTCCCTGAAGGGATATGTACAGAACATCACAATCTGGGGGACGCATGACCCAGTTTCCTGGTTAAAGACCTCGAACAGTGTCGGTGGCTCTGCAGACGGCAAGACACCGCAGTATCCGCTCTTGTTTGATGATTATTATGGTGCAAAACCGGCATATTGGGCATTTGTAAATGCATCACAGCTCGAGCCGCTTGTGCGCGATGTCAATGCAATGCAGACTGACAAGTTTGAGTATGCAAATGCGATCAGATTTGCTGCAGGAACAGATGATGTCATCATAAGACCAATCTGGAACGCAAATGAATTGAAGGTTCAGGTTGTCGTAAAGTCTAAGAAGACAGCAGACAGCGAAATTATCCTGTATGTTGATCCTGCAAATTCAAAAGGAGATAAGACAGGTGATTTTGTCAGGAAAAATGCAACAGGCGAGGAACTGAAGGATGTTGACGGTGGATATAAGGCTGAATTTGAGGTTCCGATGACCATGAACCCGCTTGATAAAGTATCATTTGACGTTGTAGTGAAAAAGGATGGAAACACCTATTCTTACAATGATACGACAAACAATCAGGAGAACAGCAGCAAATATTATGCCGTATTGTCTATGAAGCCGTTTATGGCAATCACAAAGGGTTCTGCAATCATTGATGGTGACATTGCAGAGTGGAAAGATATCCCTGCATCCAAGTTAGAGGTAAAATCCGGCAGTGCATTGACAACAACAGCTGAAACAAAGGTTTCCTGGGATGCGGATAATCTTTATGTTATGTTAGATGTAACGGATGATGCACTGGATGACACAGCAAGTGATGCTTATCAGCAGGATTCAACGGAAATCTTTATTGATGAGCTGAATGAGAAATCCGGTAGCTTTGATGACAATGATAAGCAGTATCGCGTAAGCTACAAGAATCTTCAGACATTCAATGGAACCTCTTGTAAGGCAGAAAATATCGTATCTGCTACAAAAGAGAAGGAAGATGGAAAAGGCTACTACATTGAGACTGCAATCAAATGGACTGCGCTTTCACCGGAGGCAGGAAAACTGATTGGTCTGGATGTACAGATTAATGATGCTAAGGATGGCAGCCGTCTTGGTACACTGAACTGGTATGATGCCAGCGGAAACGGATATCAGAATCCAAGTGTATACGGCACTGCAGTATTGGCAGACGGTGATATCAAAAATCAGGATGCTGTCAATGCAGTAAATGAGCTTATCAAGGCTTTGGGTGCTGATTATACAGCAGAAAACAAGGAATTATTAAAAGAGATTGACCAAAAATATGCCGCACTTTCCTTTGCAGACAGAGCAGGCGTTTCAGGCTATCTGGCAGCAAAGAAGGCATTTGTAGCAGCAGAGGCAGGAGCCAATAATAAGGCTGCTTCCGATGTAAAGGAGCTGATTAATGCAATCGGTAAGGTTGAACTCGCAGAAAACAGCAAGGCACTGATCGATGCAGCAAGAAAGGCATATGATGCACTTACAGAAGATCAGAAGAAGCTGATCTTGGCAGAGGAGCTGAAGGTTCTGACAGATGCAGAGGAAGCTTACGATGCACTTGATGCTGCAGCTAAGGCTGAGGCAGAAAAGAAAGCGAAGGAGGATGCAGCGAAGGCTGATGCCGTTAAGAAAGCAATTGCAGCCATCGGTAAGGTAGATGCATCAGAGGACAGCAAGGCTAAGGTTGAGGCTGCCAGAAAAGCATATGCCGCACTGACAGAGGATCAGAAGAAGCTGGTTGAGGCTAGTCAGTTAAAGCTGCTTACAGAGGCAGAAGCTGCGTATCAGCAGGCTGTCGAAGAGAGCAAGAAGACAACCGAAGAGACAAAGCCGGAAGATGTAACGAAGTATGTTGCCAAATTCTCTGCGAAGTCTACTTCCATCCAGAAACGCAAATCATCTACTAACTTAGCTAAGGATATTGCGATTACTGCAGGCGACAAGATTGTGAAGTGGAAAACATCAAACAAGAAGGTCGTTACTGTAACAAATAAGGGCAAGATCACAGGTAAGAAGGTCGGTAAGGCGACGATCACTGTCACGACAGACAAGGGCGCAAAGGCTTCTATCACAGTATACGTTAAAGCAAAGAAGGTTGCGACCAAAAAGGTAACAGTGAAGAATGCCAAGACAGATCGTGTAGTTAAGAAGGCTACCCTGAAGAAGGGCAAAAAGCTCACACTCAAGGTTGTGACGAATCCGATCACAACACCTGATAAGGTAACATTCAAGTCAAGCAAGAAGAGCGTTGCTACCGTTACTAACAAGGGTGTTATCAAAGCTAAGAAGAAAGGGAAAGCAACAATTATTGTAAAATCAGGAAAGAAAACTGCAAAGGTTCAAATAACCGTCAAATAGAGTTTGTAAGGACGAAATGATTTTTGAATCCAAGGGGACCGCTAAGTATTTAGCGGTCCTCTTTCGATGTGCACTTGTAAAGCAAACCGTAAAGCGATAAAGTAATGTTTATAGATTCACATTACGGAAGAGGAACCCTGCGAAGGAGAAGATCACAAATATGAAACTGAGAATGGATGAAAAATATCTGGATAAAGCGTACTGCGATAAAAAAGCCGGTCAAATCATTTGGAAAAAGAAGTGGAACAATGTCAGCCATAAACAACTGGCAAAGGAAATATATGGACATGCTTTTGTGTTTTACCGCCTGCAGTTTCTGTCAAAATGTCCGTGTTTCGACAAAATGATTTACAGACATACGACGGATGGGATTGATCTGGAAAACAAGGTGGATCGCTATCAGGTAATTTGGGAAATATTGTGGAAAATTGATGATTTTGTTGTTTTTTCTTCCTTTTTCTTACATTTTATTGTATAATAAATAAGTACGAAAACGATTAAGTAAAGTTCGCAATCGAATATTATATTTCTAGGAGGCAGAAATGGCTAAGAAGACAACAGTACCTGTTTCATCTACGTTTGATAAGGAACTCTTCAAGCGCAGCGTGCTCTACAATGTAAGAACTCTTTATCGTAAGACGATGGAGGAAGCAACTGACCAGCAGATTTTTCAGGCAGTATCTTATGCAGTCAAGGATCAGATCGTGGAAAACTGGATGGAAACACAGAAAGAATACGAAAAAAAAGATCCGAAGACAGTTTACTATCTGTCCATGGAATTCTTAATGGGCCGTGCACTTGGTAATAACATGATCAACCTGCAGGCTTATGATCAGGCAAAGGAAGCACTGGAAGAGCTTGGTGTTGATATCAACGTGATCGAAGATCAGGAGCCGGATGCAGCACTCGGTAATGGTGGTCTGGGAAGACTTGCAGCATGTTTCCTGGATTCTCTTGCAACTCTTGGTTATTCTGCTTACGGCTGTGGTATCCGTTACCGCTACGGTATGTTCAAGCAGGAGATCCGCGACGGCTATCAGGTGGAAGTACCGGATAACTGGTTAGCAGATGGCAATCCGTTTGAGCTCCGTCGTCCCGAATACTCCAAAGAAGTTAAATTCGGTGGTTATGTATCCGTATATCAGGATAAAAACGGTCGCAACAACTTCAAGCAGGAAGGTTATCAGTCAGTAACTGCTGTACCGTATGATCTGCCGGTTGTAGGTTATGGCAATGGTATTGTAAATACACTTCGTATCTGGGATGCACAGCCTGTAGAGTGCTTCCAGCTCGATTCTTTTGATAAAGGTGATTACCGCAAGGCTGTAGAACAGGAAAACCTTGCAAGAAATATCGTAGAAGTCCTGTATCCGAATGACAATCATTATGCAGGTAAAGAGCTTCGTCTGAAACAGCAGTACTTCTTTATTTCCGCATCCGTACAGGAAGCAGTTGAGAAGTATATGCGTTCCCATGATGATATCCGTAAATTCCATGAGAAGGTTACCTTCCAGCTGAATGATACCCATCCGACCGTTGCAGTTGCAGAACTGATGCGTATTCTGATGGATGAATATTATTTAACATGGGATGAAGCATGGGATGTCACAACAAAGACATGTGCTTATACAAACCATACGATCATGGCAGAAGCACTGGAGAAATGGCCGATCGAGCTGTTCAGCCGTCTGCTTCCGCGTATTTATCAGATCGTAGAAGAGATCAACCGTCGTTTTGTGATGGAGATCGAAGCAAAATATCCCGGTAATCAGGAGAAGATCCGCAAGATGGCGATCATCTATGACGGTCAGGTCAAGATGGCACATCTGGCAATCGCAGCGGGCTACAGCGTAAATGGTGTTGCAAGACTGCATACAGAGATCTTAAAGAATCAGGAGTTGAAAGACTTCTATGAAATGATGCCTGAGAAGTTCAACAATAAGACAAACGGTATTACACAGCGTCGTTTCCTGCTCCATGCAAATCCGCTTCTTGCAGAGTGGGTAACAGAACATGTTGGTGCAGACTGGATCACGGATCTGCCAAAGATCAAGAAGCTTGCTGTTTATGCGGATGATGAAAAAGCACAGCAGGAATTCATGAACATCAAGTATCAGAACAAGGTAAGACTTGCAAAATATATCTTAGAGCACAATGGTGTTGAAGTGGATCCACGTTCTATCTTCGATGTACAGGTAAAACGTCTGCACGAGTACAAACGTCAGCTTCTGAATATCCTGCACGTTATGTACTTATACAATGAGATCAAAGAGCATCCGGATATGGAATTCTTCCCTAGAACATTCATCTTCGGTGCAAAGGCAGCAGCCGGTTATAAGAATGCCAAGCTGACGATCAAGCTGATCAACTCCGTAGCTGATGTGATCAATAACGATGCATCTATCAATGGTAAGATCAAGGTTGTCTTCATTGAAAACTACCGTGTATCCAATGCAGAGCTGATCTTTGCGGCAGCAGATGTTTCCGAGCAGATCTCTACAGCTTCCAAGGAAGCATCCGGTACAGGTAACATGAAGTTTATGTTAAACGGTGCGCTGACGATCGGAACAATGGATGGTGCTAACGTAGAGATCGTAGAAGAAGTAGGCGCTGAAAATGCATTTATCTTCGGTCTTTCTTCTGATGAAGTGATCCACTATGAGAACTGCGGCGGATACGATCCGATGGAGATCTTCAATAATGATGCAGATATCCGTAAAGTACTGATGCAGCTGATCAACGGTACTTATTCGCCACAGGATCCTGAGCTGTTCAGAGATCTTTACAATTCACTGCTGAATACACAGTGTACAGCAAAGGCAGATACTTACTTCATCCTGAAGGATTTCAAGTCTTACGCTGAAGCACAGAAGAAGGTAGAAGCAGCTTATAAAGATGAAAAGGGCTGGGCAAAGAGTGCAATCTTAAACACAGCATGCTCCGGCAAGTTCACATCAGACAGAACCATTCAGGAATATGTAGATGATATCTGGAAGCTTGACAAGGTTGTTCTGCCGAAGAAAAAAGAAGTGAAAAAGACAGTTACAGCAGAAGAAAAATAAAATAAGGGTATTTTGGGTTATAGTTATTATAGAAAGAGCCGGCTTTAAGGGGTTAAAGCCGGCTCGCTTTTTGCGCATTGGGAACCTTTGTTCCTGTTACAGTGGATGCACACACTTTATTTCGTATCGGGAAACTATATATCGGCAGAAATCAGTCCGATAACTGCCCAGTCAGCTGGGTGATACTTTTCCGGAAAAGTTCGGTTGTTTCCTCAACTGTATAGATCAGCTTATAGTAGGATGTATGTAACAGAAAATCCTTAAAAATCTGAATGATATGAGGCTCTTTCATAATACAGATCTGCGCAGAACCGTTATCCGGTGTACGTGTAAATAAAATGGCACCGTCATAGATAAAAAACTCCATCTGGGGACGGAATGCCTCCCCTCTGGCGAGGATAAAACGTTTTTGTCCGGATTGGTTGGCAGAAATCAGGCGCTGCAGGAGCAGGATCCGGTCTTCAATCGAAAGAGGATGATAGTAACCGGAAGGAATCTGATAAATAATACCGTTTTCAACAAAATCATCATATCCCTTTCTGGAAAAGATAGACAAAAAGTCAGGGGTATGCTGTAAGTTATTACAGTGCTCCAACAATGTCTGGGACAGCAGCCGGATCTGTGAGGGATCAAGCTCCGAATTAATACATCTTGCGATCATATCCTCATCTAAAAAGGAAGCAATGCAAGGCTGTGTTTCCAGTGTATAAATATACCGTGCACTGCTGGAAAGAGAAATACACGTAGACAGGAAAGAGGCTGTGTCAATGTCATCCAGAAGTGGCATGGATGACTGCAGCATACCATCAAAGTGCTGCTGATAATAGGAAATACTTTCCCTGGGCAGAAAAAGTGCGTTCTGGCAGTCACCTGATAATAACACAACATTCTGAGGAAGCATCAGATAGTAAGGATATGGAATTGCGGCGAGCTTCCGGGCTGCAATCTCCTCATAACAGTAATAAAGTTCGCAGTCACGTGGAGCTGACATGGCAAACGGAAATAAGGTAGAGAGTGTCCTGAGATTTAACAGGGAGGCTTCATCATGATTACCTGATACTTTGGAAAAAGTTATGATGTGTCTGATTTGGAGTCTGCTAAGGTTTGTCACCTGCAACTGCATATATAAGCTGCTGAAGAATTGATTGTGAAAGTCGGAAACGGTATATAAGTAAGCAGTGGAATCATCTGCCGTTTCTGCTGCGAGCAGATTGCAGATCGTTGTGATGATAGAGTAGATTCCTGTCACAGGACATGTTTGTTGTAATTGCAGCCCCGGAAGAACGGCTGTGCTGCGATCCGGTGTTGGCAGATCAGAAGCAGGAAGATTGATACCTTCTATCAGATCTTTCAGATGCATGTGTTTCTGATAAGTTATTTCGCCAATCTGAGAGATCAGAAATGCCTGATCCAGTTCTCTTTTTTCTGGGACAGAAAGTCCAAGGAATGGGAGGATTTTTGATAAATTTTCCTGACTGATCGGACGTTCTCCTGATAGCGCCTTCTGCAGCGTGGTGCGATTGATGCCACTGTCCATTGCCAGCTGGTAAATGGTGTAATTGCTCTTTGCTATGTATTCCTTTAACAGTGTATGAAGTGGTTTCATATGTGCGCTCCCCTCTTGTATTTCCCGGTGACTGGAATGAGAATAATAGTTACATGATATGATGTCGGAGTCAAAAGCCCCGGCTTTGATGCCTATGAATTGTTCCGTGCTGCGCACTCACATAATTCTACCCAATATTCGCATATCATTATATTTATTATATCTGATTTTGCATAAAATTCCAGTCAGAATAAAAATATGCATATAAAAAAGATTGTCACAATTCCTGTCACATATTTAGAAATAACATATAATATGCTATCCTAAAGATTGGAAATATTGTCAAAATATCTGGTCAGATCTTTGATCAGCTTCAGGATCAACTGCTTTTCCTGTTCATTGCGGTTGATTACCTGAGCCAGGATCTGCGTTGTACATGGATCATAACCATAGTTTAGTTTATTGACATGGAAAGTTCAAATTGCTATAGTTATTATGTGTATAAATAACTATAGTTTATGCACTTTTGGTGGGAAAAGGAGGGATACGATGCAATGTAGCAGACAAGTCAGGAATTGCTGTACCTGCATAAGGAAGAATATACAGGGAAAGGACATGTTCTAACGGATTATGAGGAGATATGCTGCATAGGAGCTTTTGCGATATGGCAGTATGAAAGGGAGAAAAACAGGAGCCGTAGCTTATGGATAGATAAGTTACGGCTCCCGTTTTTTATGTTATGGCGACGAGGAAAATGCACGCATTTATGCGGTGCATTTGATGACCGCTAATCAGAGCGAGATACGCGAGGATGTGCACTGCGTATTCGTCTCTGTAATTATGAAAAAAGTAAATTTATTTACTAATTTGTACGTTCCTGCCCCCAGAAGAAAAGGGCAACAGTACCAGGGCCTGTGTGACTGCCGATCGTTGTACCGATAGAGTTGATCTCCACCTTGCCGTTCAGATGCGGGAATGCAGCTTCTACAAGATCTGCCACAGCTCTGGCGTCTTTATAGCAGGCTGACTGGGAAATGTAGCATTTGCCGTTGTAATTGGTTCCGTTTTCAGCGAGCTCTTTCATCTTTTCTGCGATAGCAGCAATGACTTTTTTCTTGGTGCGGATCTTCTGTCTGGGGATCAGACGTCCTTCCAGATCTACATTTAACAGTGGACAGATATTCAGCATGCCACCAATTGCGCCTGCAGCTTTGGAAATACGTCCGCCCTTTACATAAAAGGTGAGGTCGGTGGAAAAGAACCAGTGGTTCAATTTCAGACGGTTATCTTCAGCCCATTTTGCGAGCGTATCAATGTCCATTCCTTCGTCACGCAGATCGGCCAGCTTGTCCATCAGAAGTCCGTAACCGGAAGATGCGGCAAGTGAATCAATGATATAGATCTTGCGGTCCGGATACTTTTCAGCAAGTTCTTCTTTTGCGAGCATGGCAGAATTGTATACACCGGAAATACCGGAAGAAAGTGTCAGATGGATGATATCCTTCCCTTCCTGTAAAAATGGCTCGAAATACTCTACAAATTCTTCCATATTGATCTGGGATGTCTTGGTATCCGCACCGTTAGCCATTGCTTCATAAAATTTGTCAAATGGCATGGATTGACCAAGATCATCGGCATAAGGCTTGCCGTCCAGAAAATAGTGGAAGCAGATATAATGGATATTTCTATTTGTAAAATGTTCTTTGGAAAGATCTGCTGTGGAGCAGCAGCTGATAATATATTCGCTCATTGTGATACCTCCTTGATTCTTCTACATATTACGATAGAATTTTATCCCAGTCAATGCATTGGTGGCACCGGTCTCAAAATCCCGGACAAGACAATGTACCTGATTATCCCGTATTTACAAAACAATACATAGCTGTAGTTGCAGACAGAAAAAAAGCATGATAAACTGTAAATGATTTGGGGTTTTGACGGATCAAACTGACTAACAGGAGGATAACACATGATCAAATTGCATGATGGCGGCGCCTATCTGGTAAACGGAACAGAAATCATACCGGATAATGCAGAGGCACAGGCGGCGGTAACAGCCAAAACAGGAAAAACAGTCACAAAGCAGGAAGCTGCACAGCAGACGATCGCATATGGTATTTTGAAGGATCATAATACATCGGGAAATATGGATAAGCTGAAGATTAAGTTCGATAAGCTGACAAGCCATGACATTACATTTGTCGGCATTATCCAGACAGCGAGAGCTTCAGGACTGGAAAAGTTCCCGATCCCATATGTCCTGACAAACTGCCATAACTCTCTTTGTGCGGTAGGCGGAACGATCAATGAAGATGACCACATGTTTGGTCTGACCTGCGCAAAAAAATACGGCGGTGTTTATGTACCACCACATCAGGCAGTCATCCATCAGTTTGCAAGAGAAATGCTTGCAGGCGGCGGCAGAATGATCCTGGGATCCGATTCTCATACAAGATATGGTGCGCTTGGAACGATGGCAATGGGCGAAGGCGGTCCTGAGCTTGTAAAGCAGCTCCTCTGTCAGACATATGATATCAATATGCCGGGTGTTGTCGGCGTTTATTTAAAGGGTGCACCGGTCAAAGGCGTCGGCCCGCAGGACGTAGCGCTTGCGATCATCGGTGCGGTATTTGCCAATGGCTATGTGAAGAATAAAGTCATGGAATTTGTCGGACCGGGTGTTTCTGCTCTTTCCGCTGATTTCAGAATTGGAATTGATGTCATGACAACAGAAACAACATGTCTGTCCTCCATCTGGCGTACAGATGAGCAGATCAAAGAGTTTTATGAGATCCATGGCAGAAGTGAAGAGTTTAAAGAACTGAATCCGGGTCAGGTAACCTACTATGACGGAATGATCGAGGTTGATCTTTCTGCGATCAAGCCAATGATCGCCATGCCATTCCATCCGAGCAATACATATACGATCGAGGAAGTCAATGCGAACCTTGCTGATGTGCTCCATGATGTAGAGGAAAGAGCCAAGGTTTCATTAGACGGTCAGGTACCGTATTCTTTGGCGGATAAAGTTGTAAACGGCAAATTTATGGTAGATCAGGGAATCATCGCAGGCTGCGCGGGCGGCGGATTTGAAAATATCTGTGCGGCTGCTGATATCTTAAAGGGCAGATATATTGGATCCGATGAATTTACATTAAGTGTATACCCGGCTTCTATGCCTGTTTATATGGAACTGATCAAGAATGGTTGTGCAGCGACAATTCTTGAAACAGGAGCTGTTATGAAGACTGCATTCTGCGGTCCTTGCTTCGGTGCAGGTGATACGCCGGCTAACAATGCATTCTCAATCCGTCATTCTACAAGAAACTTCCCGAACCGTGAGGGCTCCAAGCTGCAGAATGGTCAGATTTCTTCCGTTGCACTGATGGATGCACGTTCCATTGCAGCAACTGCGGCAAATAAGGGTGTTCTGACACCTGCAACAGAATTTGACGGTGAATTTGGCAAATACAAATATCACTTTGATGCAAATATTTATAAGAACCGTGTCTTTGATTCCAAGGGCGTGGCAGATCCTTCGGTTGAGATCCATTTCGGGCCGAACATCAAAGACTGGCCGAAGATGGTGGCACTGACCGACAATCTGGTGCTGAAGGTTGTTTCCGAGATCCATGATCCGGTTACAACAACGGATGAGCTGATCCCATCCGGTGAGACATCTTCTTACCGTTCCAATCCGCTCGGACTTGCAGAATTTGCACTTTCCCGTAAGGATCCGGCTTATGTCGGCCGCGCAAAGGAAGTCCAGAAGGCAGAAAAGGCAAGAGAAGCACTGATCAGCGGAGAAAGTGATGTACATCCATGTGCAGAGCTTCCGGAGATCAAGGCTGTTATGCGTGTGATCAAAACACAGTTCCCGGATCTGACGCATGAAACATTTGGTATCGGCTCTACGATCTTTGCCGTAAAACCGGGTGATGGCTCTGCGAGAGAGCAGGCAGCAAGCTGCCAGAAGGTACTTGGCGGCTGGGCAAACATTGCCAATGAATATGCGACCAAGAGATACCGCTCCAACCTGATCAACTGGGGTATGCTTCCATTCCTGATCGAGGAAGGCGAGCTTCCGTTCCGGAATTTAGATTATCTTTTCATCCCGGATATCAGGAAAGCGGTAGAGGAGAAATGGGATGAGATCACAGCCTATGTGGTAAAGGATACGCTTGTACCGTTTACTCTCCGGCTTGGGGAATTGACCGACGAGGAAAGAGAGATCATCTTAAAGGGCTGCCTCATCAACTATAACAGAGTATAACTTGTAAGATAGCTGTTAAGTAAATCAAATTCTGACCGATAATCATTATGTAAGTTTAATGATAAAAGTCAGCCACGGAAGGTGTATGTTCTGCATTTGCAGACATACACCTTTTGGTATATGTCCTGCATCTATGATGCAGGACGCAGCCCCGAGCTTTGCGAAGCAAATCTCATGCGAGGGGTATCCACAAGTGGCGGCAAAAAAAGGAGGGACTATTTGAAAATTGATTCCAGCTACATAGGAATGGAATCCGCCAGAAGGTATACTTCTGTAGAGCGAAAATCGATCAGCATGACAGTAGTCAATGCAGTGGCGATGCAGGGAGGCGAAATGGGAAACAGGTCTTTTGCAGATCTGTTTCAGACAGAAACGGGGGAAGAGGACACAGAACCGTACATGGACGGTCTCACAAAGGTGACCGGTCTGATGCAGACCGGCAGTGCAAGAAGCATCACCTCTTTAGAGGAAAAGAGGGCTATGCAGTCGATCAGACAGCAGTGTCTGCAATATCTGATCCGGCTTTTGTACGGCGACAAGTGGAAAGATGTGCAGGTAGATGATACTTATCTGCAGCCGGTTACCACAGGACAACAGGCTGCTATAAGACGGGTAAATCTGACCGCTTCTTATTATCATGAGGAAGCGGAAGATACTGCTTTCCGTACGAGCGGAACAGTCCGCACGGCAGATGGCAGGGAGATCAGTTTCGGGCTGGAGCTTGGCATGAGCAGAAGATTCCGGGAAGAAACGAAGATCGAAAACATTACCGAGATCGTTGACCTGACAGATCCGCTTGTTATCAATCTCGATGGTAATATTGCAGGGCTTTCCGACCAGAAATTCATGTTTGATATTGATGCGGACGGTGAGGAGGAAAGCATTTCCTATCTGCAGGGAGGAAGCGGTTATCTGGCACTGGATAAAAACGGCGACGGTGTGATCAATGACGGCTCAGAGCTGTTCGGTACAAAGAGCGGTGACGGCTTTGCAGATCTCGCGGAATATGATGCAGACGGAAACGGCTGGATCGATGAAAATGATCCGATCTTTGATAAGCTTTTAATCTGGGCAAAGGATGAGAACGGAAAAGATGAGCTGTATACACTCAAAGAGGCGGGCGTAGGCGCGATCTGTCTGCAAAGAGCAGCAACAGACTTTTCACTGAATTCCCAGAAGGACAATACGCAGAACGGACAGATCCGCAGTACCGGTATTTTCCTGTATGAAAACGGAAACGCAGGAACGATGCAGCAGCTGGATCTGGCACAGTAAGTTAAGTATAGACAGTTTGGATATGCGAATATTGGGTAGAATTGTGGGAGTGCATAGCACGGAACAATTCGTAGGCATCAAATTCGGGGCTTTTGACCCTGGCATCAGAAAATCCCATCAGCACAGATTAAGTGCCGGTGGGATTTTCTGTTATGGCGATGAGGAACAGGTCGTATTCTTTATTTCGCATTTGCTGCATATACTGCTCAGAGGTGTATGCATATGAAACAGACCATGAAGGATGCTCTCGCAGTTGTCTTATTCTTACTTTTATTTCCCTACTTTGCAATGTCATTCTGGCAGCAGAAGCATGAAGATGCGTCGTCAGAAAATGACAGCCTGCAGCAGGAAGCGTTGGAGCTGACCGCACAGCTTTCAGAGGGATCCTATTTTGTCTACTGGGAAAAAGAACAGAAAAAGATCCCGTCAGAGCTTTTTCTGGTGGGCGCGCTGGCAGGCAGTATTGACAGCAGCTGCGAAACGGAGGCATTGAAAGCGCAGGCAGTGATGCTCAGAAGCAGCCTTTACCGCAAAATGCAGCAGGAAGATACAAAACTTGCAGAGCTGACGACAGCAGACAGCAGCTATCTTTCCGTGGCGGAGCAGAAGAATAAATGGGGAGACAGCTATGAAGAAACAGAGAAAAAGCTGTTAGAAGCCGTCAGTCAGACAAAAGGCGTTGTTGCGGTGTATGAGGGAATGCCTGTCATGGGCTGCTACCATGGCATGAGCGCGGGAATGACAAGGGACGGAGCGGAGCTTTCCGATGCATATGGCTATCTGAAGCAGGCAGACTGCAGTAAAAATCTTTCAGCAGCATCTTATATCCAGACAACAAAGCGGAGAAAAGAACAGACGGGAGAACTGGACGCGGCGTCGGTCAAAAAGGATCAACAGGGCTATGTGATCGAGCTTTTGCGGAATGGAGAAAAGATAAGCGGTGAGTCACTGCGGGAAGAACTGCAGTTACCTTCTTCTAATTTTACATGGGAAGAGAAGAACGGAAACTATATCTTTACGACAAAAGGGATCGGACATGGCTTTGGATATGATCAGTATTACGGAAATTTATTGGCAGAGCAGGGACAGGATTATCAGGAAATACTGCATTATTTTTATCAGAATATCACATTTGACCGTATGGAATGACAGCATGAAATCAGAAGATCCGTTTTACACATAGAACATTGCATAGTTTGAGATAGAAGTGGAAACACTGAAACTGAGGTGATGAAATATGCGTAAAAATGATAAAAAACAAAGGAGAAGCCTTCTGTTTTCCACTGCTGTTGTGGTAACAGGCTGTCTGCTGACCGCCTTTTATGTGAATCAGGAAATGCCAAAGAGTGAGTATGAAGTGGATCTTTCACAGCTGTCGGCAGAACAGAAGCAGGAAGATCTGGCAGGAGACATGCGTACGGGAGATGCAGGGGTTGCAAAGGTAACGGGAAATGATGTGCAGAATCCTGTAATTGCGGCTGAAACGGATGCTGAAAAGAATACGGCAAAAGATGGTAAGCAGGAGGTAACCAAACCACAGGACGGGGGAAAGCAGCAGACGTCATCAGGCAAAGATCAGGCAGAGCAGCAGACTTCTCAGTCCGGAGATCAGATGCAGCAGACAGATACAGAGGAAAAGAAGAAACAGCAGGATAATGAAGAGGATAAGCTGCAGCCGCAAAGTGATGCAGATGAGCAGCAGGAAGACACAAGCGGGCAGCAGAGCAGTATGGCAGAAGAAAGTACAGAAACGGCTGCTGCGGTTCTGACATTTTCACCGGAGGATGGCATGACATGGCCGGTCAGCGGTGATGTGATCTTAAATTACAGCATGGATGCGGCTGTTTATTTCCAGACACTTGAGCAGTATAAATACAATCCGGCGATTTATATCAGTGCTGTGGAAGGAACTCCGGTCAGTGCCTGTGCCAAAGGCGTGGTAAAGGAGATCGGAACCGATGCGCAGCTTGGACAGTATGTGGTAACGACACTCGGAAGCGGTTATGAAGTTATCTATGGACAACTTACAGATCTGCAGGTGGAGGAAGGCGCAACGGTTGCCAGAGGTCAGGTGATCGGTAATGTAGCAAAAACAACCAAATATTTCTCTGTAGAAGGAGATCATGTCTATCTGGAGATCTTAAAAGACGGAACGCCGGTCGATCCATTGCAGCTTCTGCAATAGGCGTGCGTAAATCAGAAATGTTCGTAACTGTTCAGAACCTCATTCGCCACATAAATTCGTAAAAATCTGCCCATAAATGGTCAGTTTATTACGGATTTGCATGACTCTGAATCGTTACAAATTCTCTTTACCTGTCAGGAAGCATGCGTTATAATAAATGTCGTGATTCGGAGGTAAGTTTTTTGACAAAGGATAAAAGGGAATTTAGAAAACGTATAACAGCGTTTTTTTCTGCCTTCCTCTGCCTGCTGCTGGTAGGTTGTCAGACGAGTGCAGCCGGGCAGAAGGAGCAGATCACGACAGAAAGCGAAGAAAATGAAGAACTTTCGGATGAAGTGGGAAAAATGCAGACGGAAGATATAGTAATCGGAATTGACCGGCCGACGGTCAGTTCCAATATTGCGATTGATTTACAGGGATATGCACCGGATGATCTCAAATATGCGTATTTTACGGGAGCAGATCTGCAGGATACTTTTTCTGTGTACCGGCAGAAGGATAAGCAGGTTGTTTATCAGGGAAGTATACAACAGACCGGTGAAGCGGGAAAAGCCTGGGGAGATTTTTCGGGACTGACAGAACCGGGAAGCTATTACATACAGACAGCGGTGATCGGCAGATCGTATACATTTCAGATTTATGAGGACAGATATCGGATGCAGTTTGAGACAGACCGGAAAAGCTGGAGAGATACTGCGCCGGAGAGCTATTATACAGCAGAGGCAACGACTGATTATCAGGCTCTTATGATCCTTGCCGTGCTGCAGGAATTTTATACAGAGCCGGAAGAGGAAGATCTGAAGAAGCTGCAGAAGGATGCAGACTATCTGATCCGGTATCACACGGAGCAGGCAAAGAGCAGTGTTTCCGGGTCGGATGCAGATATGGCAGGTGTCAGGGCAGAGTACAGCTATGCAGCGGCAATGGCACAGTGCTATCATGTCCTGAAAAATGAAGCGGGAGCTGCAGTTTATCTGAAGCAGGCACAGACTGCCTACCAGACAGTGGTCAGAAGCAGAAGCCGGACGGACATGGCGGTATCGCCGGAACAGTATATGGCAGCAGCGGCGCTTTTTAATGTGACAGGATCATATAGTTATCACCAGGTAATTAAGCAGTATGAGGCAGCAGAAGATACAGCAGAAGGCTTCTGGGGAGATTTGCTTTATCTGACGAGTCTGCAGCGTGTGGATACAAAGCTTTGTGAACAGCAGATGAACAGGCTTCTGAAAGAATGCGGGGAGCTGTCTGACAACGTGTTTTCACAGCATGCGATCGAAAGCATGGCTGACAGCCTGACAGCCATGCTGAAGCTGGCGGTTGCGGACAATACGCTGGTGAGTTTAGAGTACAGAAATGCATGTAAGATACTGCTTCATGCATGTTACAGCAATATGGAAGAAATGGACTGCGTACAGCGGTCGGCATTGCTCTTTATAGAGGGAGAGCTTGCGAAAATGGGCAAGGAAAGTGAGGATAAAGAATGAAAATAGCAGTACTGGCAGGCGGAACAAGTACAGAAAGAGATGTTTCATTGATCACAGGAAAGATGGTATATAAAGCACTGAAGGAGAATGGACATCAGGTTGTACTTGTGGACGTATTTATGGGATATCCGGGAGAAGATTACAAGACACTGTTTACATCGGATATTGATTTCAGTGAGCAGATCCGGGGTATTACGGAGAAGGATCCGGATATTGAAGCGATCAAGAAGAAAAGAGGCGGCGAAGGATTCTTTGGACCGCATGTACTGGATATCTGCCATCAGGCGGATCTTGTATTTATGGGGTTGCACGGTGCTAACGGCGAAGATGGTAAGGTGCAGGCAGCACTGGATCTGGAGGGCATCCGTTATACAGGAACCGGACCACTCGGTGCAGCAGTCAGTATGGATAAGGCACTTTCCAAGCAGTTGTTCCGTGAGGGCGGTGTTCCGACCCCATACGGCATCAGCTTAAAGAAAGGGCAGCTTCTTCCGCAGGATGTCAGTTACCCGGCGGTTGTAAAAGCATGTAACGGCGGTTCCAGCGTCGGCGTTTATATGGTAAATGACCGGGCGGAGTGCGAAAAAGCACTGGCACAGGCATATGCTTATGATGATGCGGTTATCATAGAGCAGTACATAAAAGGAAGAGAATTTTCCGTAGGCGTGATCGAGGGAAAAGCACTTCCGATCATCGAGATCGCACCGATCGAAGGCTTTTATGATTACAAAAACAAATACCAGGCAGGCAGTACCGTAGAGACTTGTCCCGCAGTTTTAGACGAAGCACTGACAAAGGAAATGCAGCACTATGCGGAGCTGGCGTATGAAGTATTACATATCACGTCATATGCACGTATGGATTTTATGATGAATGAGAAAAACGAAATGTTCTGTCTGGAAGCCAATACACTGCCTGGCATGACACCGACATCTCTGCTTCCGCAGGAAGCGGCAGTTATGGGCTATAACTTTAATCAGCTTTGTGAATGGCTGATCGAAGTATCGCTGCGCAAGTAGAAAGAAAATATTTCCTATCAGGAAGAAGGCAAAATGATGAAAAATATGACACTGGAAAATATCGCCACGGTCTGCGGCGCTTACCATGGAGATCCTGCAAAAAGTAAGCAGGAGGTAACTAATATAGTGATCGATTCCCGTAAGATAGAGCCTGGTGGTCTGTTTATTGCAACAAAAGGAGAACGGGTAGACGGGCATTCCTTTATCGGGCAGGTAATGGAAAAAGGTGCACTTGCAGTTGTATCGGAGCAGGAACTGCCGGATGCGGATTTCCCTTATATTCTGGTAAAGGACAGCTTTACTGCGCTGAAACAGATCGCTGCCTTTTATCGCGAGCAGCTTTCCGTACATGTTGTGGGCATTACCGGAAGTGTTGGAAAGACGAGTACAAAAGAAATGATCGCAGGTGTGCTTTCTGCTAAATACCATGTGATGAAGACAGAGGGTAATTTTAATAATGAGATCGGGCTTCCGCTTACGATCCTGCGGATCCGGGAGGAAGATGAGGTGGCGGTTCTCGAAATGGGAATCAGCGATTTCGGGGAAATGAGCCGTCTGACACAAATGGCAAAGCCGGATATCAGCGTCATTACCAATATCGGACAGTGTCATCTGGAAAATCTGAAGACAAGGGACGGTATCCTGAAAGCTAAAACAGAGATCTTTGAGGGCATGAATGAGCATGGCAAGGCTGTATTAAACGGCGGAGACGATAAGCTGCGGACAGTCAAGCTGGTGAAAGGACACAGACCATATTATTTCAACGATCCAAGCTGCTATGCAGATCATATCGTCAGCCATGGCATCTTCGGTACGAGCTGTGAGATCCATATGGATGGCGAGCTCATCCGGGCAGAGATCAAAGTGCCGGGTCAGCATCAGGTAACTAATACACTGGCAGCGGTCAGAGTGGCAAAGCTGCTGGGTCTTGACATGGAGCAGATGACAAGAGGAATTGCAAGCGTTGTACCGATCGCAGGCAGGAACCGTATCATACAGGAGGGCAACTTTACACTCATTGATGACTGCTATAATGCCAATCCGGTCTCCATGAAAGCGGCGCTGGATCTACTTTCTCTCGCTGATACGAGAAAGGTTGCCATTCTGGGCGATATGTTTGAACTGGGAGAAAATTCGGATATGCTGCACAGCGGTGTTGGCTGCTATGCAAAAGGAAAAACAGATCTGCTGATCTGCATCGGCGAGAATGCAAAGCATATTTACGATGGAGCAAAAGAAGCCGGCGTAGCGCATATTTATCATTTTACAGACAAAGAAAGCTTTTTGCGGGAAAAAGAAAATCTCCTGCAGGCAGGAGATACGATCTTGTTAAAAGCCTCTCACGGAATGGCGTTTGAAACATTGATCTCACAGCTGCTGCAGTAACAGCTGGTGTATACGAAAAAATAAAGAGCCGGTTTTCAGACCAGCTCTTTATTTTTTTCATAATGTGTCACAATAATATCTGCAACCTGTTTACCGATGAATCTCTTTTCCTCTTTGGAAAGGTCTTCCATATAGATCGGATCACAGTATTCGATCACAACATGGGATTTGACGATCTTCGGCAGATGATCTTCAAAGATCGCACCGGAGTTGTTGATCGCCATAGGAACGATCGGACAGCCCGATTTTTCAGCCATTTTCAAGCTGCCATCGTGGAATTCCAGCAAAGACGCGGATGTTTTGTTTCTGGTGCCCTCCGGGAAAACGCAGACGGAAATGCCGTTTTTTAACAGGGCGATATTGTCCAGGATCGTTTTCATACCTTTTTTTACATCCTTACGGTCAAGGAAGGTGCAGCGGATATTACGCATCCAGTTGCGCAGCAGCGGATAGCGGAGCATTTCTATTTTGGCAACATAGCCTGTCGGACGTGGGGCGCGCACGCTGGTGAGCAGAATATCAAAATAGCTTCTGTGGTTTCCGACGTAGAGCACGGCTCTGTCGGTCGGTACCTTTTCCTGTCCGATCACGGTGACGGAAGTACCTGCCAGAAACAGGCAGACACGGAATGCCCAGTTGACGATCTTCTGGGAGCTTCTGTCCTTCAGATCCATGTTAAACTTCCCGATGATCCATTCGATCAGCAGAAGCGGAATACTCAGGATCAGAAATAAAATGACAAATGTTGCAACAAGTATGAAACGTATCATAATGTACCTCTCTTTATATTTGAAAATTACGACATCATTATACATGATGTCAGTGGCAAAAGTCAAAAACCATGATATGCCTGCGTAAAAGTGGCAAAAATACATTGTAAGAGCGGGAGTGATTGCGCTATAATGGAGCGCGAAAGTATATGACAAGATCAGAAATGACAGAATAGAGGAGTACTTATGAAAAAGAAACAGATCAGAAATTCGCTTCTGCTGGTGCTTACAGCACTTGTCTGGGGCATAGCATTTGTGGCACAGAGCACGGGAGGAGATGCGATCGGGCCTTACAGCTTTAACAGCATCCGTTCGATCATTGGCAGTCTGGTGCTGATCCCGGTCATCTTTTTACTGGACCGGATCAATCCGTCGGGGAAAAGACCAAAGACAAAAGAAGAAAAAAGGACGCTGCTTCTGGGCGGCTTCTGCTGCGGAACTGTTTTGTTTCTGGCGTCTACTGCGCAGCAACTTGGCATTTATTACGGAACCTCTGCAGGAAAGGCGGGCTTTCTGACAGCCTGCTATATTTTGCTCGTTCCGGTTTTTGGCCTGTTTTTAAAGAAAAAATGTGGCATCAATATCTGGATCGGTATTGTCATCGCGATCGCAGGGCTTTATCTGCTTTGCATGAAAGATTCCATTTCCTTCCAGACAAGCGATCTGATGGTGCTGCTTTGTGCGGTTTTATTTGCGCTGCACATTTTGGTGGTCGATCATTTTTCACCGCTGGTGGACGGCGTCAGGATGTCCTGTATCCAGTTTCTGGTATGCGGGGTCTGGGGCTGTTTCCCAATGGTATTTTCCGATATGAAACAGCAGACACTTTCCGGATGGCTGTCTGCACTTGGCAGTCTGGATGCATGGATTCCTATTTTATATGCCGGTATTTTCTCCTGCGGTGTCGGTTATACGCTGCAGATCGTCGGGCAGAACGGACTCAATCCGACGGTGGCATCCATGATCATGAGTTTGGAATCTGTATTTTCCGTGCTGGCAGGCTGGTTGATATTGCATGAAGTACTCAGCACAAGACAACTGACAGGCTGCGGGCTGATCTTTGCTGCGATCATACTGGCGCAGCTTCCGGAAAAGAAAAAACAGATAGCATCTGATGCAGTAAAGGAAAACAATTGATAGAAAGAAAGCCGGTAGACAAATGAACATCAAAGTAAGAGGTTATGAAGAAAAAGATCTTTCTGCCATGATCCGTATCTGGAATGAAGTAGTGGAGGATGGAGAGGCATTCCCGCAGGAAGAAGTACTGACTACAGAAACAGGCAGAGATTTTTTCGCGGCGCAGACGTACAGCGCAGTAGCAGAGGATGTCGAAACAGGAGAAATTTACGGACTTTATATCCTGCATCCGAACAATGTCGGACGATGCGGTCATATCTGTAATGCAAGCTATGCAGTTTCGAAGGGCAGCAGAGGGCTTCATATCGGAGAAAAATTAGTATCTGATTGTCTTCTGGAAGGAAAAAAGCATGGCTTCGGCGTGCTGCAGTTTAATGCGGTCGTAGCCTCCAATGTACATGCCAGACATTTGTATGAAAGACTCGGATTTGTACAGCTTGGCACGATTCCGGGCGGCTTCCGTATGAAGGATGGCAGCTACGAGGATATCTGCCCGTATTATCATGTGCTTTAGGCAGCCTGTGAGATCTGACTGACTCCACATTCATTCCGTAAGAAAGGAAAAACTGTTCGGAACAGTATTTTGAAAGCAGGGATTGAATAGTTACCCTGTTATACACATATACTCCATATATAACGTATAAATGGAGTGAACTATGAAAAAGATCAGGAACGGAATCGTTATGATACTACTTCTGTGTCTGCTTTGCGGATGCAGCTTTGCTGCGGAGAAAGAGGAAGACCGCAGGGATCTGGCGTATACGGTTGTCAGCGATGATGAACTGACCGCAGAATTGAAGGATCTGATCGAAACCAAAAAGGCAGAGCCATTTAAAATGACGTATGAGGATCAAGGCTATCTGTACATCGTACAGGGTTTTGGACAGAAGCCGGCGGGCGGTTTCAGTATTCAGCTGCAGGAGCTGTATGAAACGGAAAATGCCATTTATTTTTCTGCGCTTCTGATCGGACCTGAGGAGCAAAATGCACCTGCGGATTCGTTTCCGTATATTGTCGTAAAGACGGAGTATCAGGAGAAGACAGTTGTTTTCAATTCTTAGAAATGATAAAATAATGCCAGACACGGAGCAACCGTGGGCAGCAGATAACAGACAAAATTCAAGTGAGGTACCGGTATGCTTTTGATCACAAACGGAACCATTGTGGATCCTGTGCAGGGAATCTACAAAGGGGATATTCTGATCCGCGACGGAAAGATCGCAAAGATCGCAGATAAAATAGAACAGACAGAATTAAAAGAAGAAACAGAATCATTACGGATCATAGACGCAGCAGGCAAAAAGATAGGGCCGGGTCTTGTGGATGTACATGTGCATTTCAGAGATCCGGGCTTTACGCATAAAGAGGATATTGAGACAGGTGCGCGAGCAGCAGCAGCCGGTGGTTTTACCACGGTTGTGCTGATGGCAAATACAAAGCCTGCGGTCGATACGAAGGAAACACTGTCCTATGTGCTGGAAAAAGGCAGAAAGACAGGAATCCATGTGGAAAGCTGTGCCTGCATCACAAAAGGGCTGGCAGGAAAAGAACTGACCGATATGAAGATGCTTAGGGAAGCAGGGGCAGCGGGTTTTACGGATGATGGTATCCCGATCCTGGATGAGGCTCTTGTAAAAGCCGCCATGGAGCAGGCAAAGGAGCTGGATGTACCGCTCAGCTTCCATGAAGAGGATCCGGCTTATATCGAAAACAATGGGATCAATCACGGAAAGGCATCTGCCTATTATCAGATCGGTGGCAGCGACCGTATGGCAGAGATCTCTCTGGTCAGGCGGGATCTGGAGCTTGCACTTTCAACAGGAGCAGCCTTCGATGTGCAGCATATCAGCGCAAAAGAAAGTGTGGCACTTGTCAGGGAGGTTAAAAAGAGAGCAAAGGAAATGGGCATGGACAATATCCATGCAGAGGCAACGCCGCATCATTTCAGCCTGACAGAGGAAGCTGCAATTCAGTATGGAACGCTTGCCAAGATGAATCCGCCGCTGCGGGAGGAAGCAGACCGCATGGCGGTCATAGAAGGACTTGCAGACGGAACGATCGATCTGATCGCGACCGATCATGCGCCACACAGCGCAGAAGAAAAAGCAAAGCCGCTGACAGAAGCACCGTCCGGTATTATCGGACTGGAAACCGCATTTTCACTTGCTGTTACGAATCTGATCAGACCGGGTTATCTCGATCTGCCTACGCTGTTTGAACGAATGAGTCTGGCACCTGCGAAGCTGTATCATCTGCCTGCAGGGCAGATCAAAGAAGACATGCCGGCGGATCTGATCGTATTCGATGATGCGGCGGAAGTTGTTTATGAGAAATTTGCCTCCAAAAGCAGTAACTCGCCGTTTACGGGACAAAAGCTTTATGGCAGGATAGAAATGACAATCTGTGAGGGAAAGGAAATACAAAAATGATCAAAACAAAAGTAATCGGAAGGGTATTCCGTCAGGATGAGATCGCGGATCAGATCTATGATATGTGGATCGAGACAGAGCTGGCACAGGGCGCAAGACCGGGACAGTTTGTCTGCGTCTATACCAAAAATGCAGCAGCACTTCTGCCGCGTCCTATCAGTATCTGTGAAGTAAACGAAGAAAAGACAATGCTCCGTCTTGTATACAGAACAGTCGGAACAGGCACAAATGAATTTGCAGACTATCATGCAGGCACAGAGATTTCTCTGCTCGGACCGCTGGGGAATGGATTTTTGGTGGAAAAAGCAGCAGGGAAGCGTGTTTTCCTGATCGGCGGTGGAATCGGTATTCCGCCGATGCTGCAGCTTTCCAAAGAGATCAAAAAGGCTGGACAGGCTTACTGTGAGCTCAGCGTGCTGGGCTATCGGAATGAACTGTTTTTAAATACGGATCTGGAGAAATACAGCCAGGTTTATGTGGCAACAGAGGACGGAAGCGCAGGGACGAAAGGAACGGTACTGGATGCCATAAAGGAAAAGGGCTTATCCGGGGATGTGATCTTTGCCTGTGGACCGATGCCGATGCTGCGTGCGATCAAGGAGTATGCTGCGGCTAACAATATGGAAGCCTATATTTCCCTGGAAGAGCATATGGCATGTGGTGTAGGTGCCTGCCTTGGCTGTGTCTGCAAGACAAAAAATGTGGATGCCCATTCGCATGTACACAATTCACGGATCTGTACAGACGGACCGGTTTACAATGCAGAGGAGGTAGAGATCTGATGAATACAAAAGTAACAATCGCAGGTGTGGAATTTAAAAATCCTGTCATGACAGCCTCCGGTACATTCGGATCCGGTATGGAATACAGTGATTTTGTGGATCTGAACAAATTAGGCGCAGTGGTAACAAAGGGTGTTGCCAATGTACCGTGGCCGGGAAATCCGACGCCACGCGTAGCAGAGACCTATGGTGGAATGCTCAATGCGATCGGACTGCAGAATCCGGGCATTGATGTCTTTATAGAAAGAGATCTTGCCTTTTTAAAGAATTATGATACAAAGGTGATCGTCAATGTCTGTGGAAAAAGCGTTGAGGATTATATCGAAGTGGTGGAAAAGCTCGGTGATCAGGATAACGTGGCAATGCTGGAGATCAATGTATCCTGTCCGAATGTCAAAGAGGGTGCGATCGCCTTCGGTCAAAAGGCGGACGCCCTTATGCATATCACAAGTGAGATCAAGAAAAAGGCAAAACAGCCTGTTATCATGAAGCTGAGCCCGAATGTCACGGATATTACCGAAATGGCAAAGGCAGCAGAGGCAGCAGGTGCGGATGCGATCTCCCTGATCAATACGATCACAGGCATGAAGATCGATATCAACAGAAGAAAGTTTGCACTGGCTAACAAAACCGGCGGACTCAGCGGACCTGCCATCAAACCGGTTGCAGTGCGTATGGTATATCAGGCAGCTAACGCGGTAAAGATCCCGATCATCGGAATGGGTGGTATTGCAAGTGCGGAGGATGCGCTTGAATTCATTATGGCGGGCGCAACAGCCGTATCGGTCGGTGCCATGAATTTTGTGAACCCATACACGACTGTGGAAACGATCGAAGGAATTGAGGCCTTCATGAAGAAGAATCAGGTCGAAGACATCAACAGCCTGATCGGATGCGTCAAATAGTTACAATAACAGAATAGTTCTAACCTCCCGTTGGCAGACATACAATAAACAAAGTGATGTATGCGTCGGGAGGTTTTTTTATGGATATCATACATAATAACATTCATATGGATATGGTAAAATGCCGGGCTGTCAGTCAGATGACGCTGGAAGATGATATGAATCTGCCACAGGATAATCCTGATCTGGATAAAATCATATTTCGGGAAGGAACACTGAATCTGACCGATACGGTTGTGACAAATGATCATGTGCTGGTGAAAGGACAGCTTCTGGTGACAGTGCTGTATCTGTCCGAGGACGAAGAGGAAAGGCTGGCCAGAACAACAGGAAAGCTGAGCTTTGAAGAAAATGTGTATCTGGAGGGCATACAGCAAAACGATACGGTTGATGTGACATGGAAGATCGAGGATCTTTCCGTCAGTATGATCAATTCCCGCAAGATCAGTGCCAGAAGCATGATCACACTGACACTTCAGTCGGATCAGCTTTATGATGAGGAAGCGGCGGTTGACCTGACGGATGCGGAAGGGATCGAATTCCATAAAAAACAGATGGATATTACTTCTCTGGCAGTCTGTAAGCGGGATATTTACCGGATCAGACAGGATCTGGAGCTGCCTGCAAGTATGCCTAACTTCTATCATGTGATCTGGCAGAGCATCCGGATCGCATCGATCGATATGCGTCCTCTGGAGGAAAAGATCGCGATCAGCGGCGAACTGTCTGTTTTCCTTTTGTATGAAAGTATGCAGGACGGCGATCATCAGTATTATGAGACAACGCTCCCATTCTCCGGAACAATCGACTGTCAGGGCAGCAGGGAAATGATGATCCCCGACATCCGCTATACGATCGCAAGCCGTGAGGCAGAGGTCAGACCGGATCTGGACGGGGAAGAACGATGTTTTTCCATGGAGCTGGTGCTGGATCTGAGCATCAAGCTGTATGAACAGCAGCAGATTTCTGTTATTGAGGATGTATATGGCACGCACAATGAGGTACGGGCAGATGTCAAGGATGGAAGTTTCCGTCATATGCTGCTGCGCAACAGCGGCAAATGCCGTGTGACGGAAAAGAGAAAGATAGAGCATACAGGCGCGATCCTGCAGCTGATCCACAGCGAGGGAGAAGTATATATGGAAAGTACTTCCGTGCAGGAAAACGGGATCGAGGTGGAAGGCATTGTGCATATCAAATCGCTGTATGTGACAAGTGATGACAGAATGCCTTATGCAGCATTTGAAGATGATATCCCGTTCAGTTATCTGCTGGAAGCCAAGGCTGAGGCAAAAGACTGTGAAGTGAATTTACAGGTTGCTCTGGAGCAATTGAATGTTACGATGCTGGACGGACAGGAGATCGAGATCCGCATGACGATCGACGTGGCAGCAGTCCTTCTGGAGCCGTATACGATGCAGCTTGTCAGAGATGTAGAGATTCTGCCGCTGGATAAAGAAAAATTCAGGGCACTTCCCGGTATTGCGGTTTATGTGGCAAAGCCGGATGACAGCCTGTGGCAGATCGGAAAGAAATATTATATGCCCGTTGCCCGGATCAAGGAACTTAACGGACTGACAACAGATATGTTAAAAGGCGGCGAAAAGCTGCTTCTCGTAAAAGAAAGATAGCAATTTTCATCAGCAGACAGATGTCGCAAAAAGCAGGCGGTGTATATACGGTTGCTTTTTTGCGTTTTTCGGTATATAGTAAATTGTACGAATATCGATACAATCTGATGAAGCTATTCAGCACCATGCATCGTAAGACACGATTTCGCGAATGGGTACTGAATAGTTTCAATAAGGCGAGGAACGCAAATTATGGAGCAAATCACAAGAAAGGCATATGCCAAGATCAATCTGGTGCTGGATGTCACAGGCAGACTGCCAAACGGATATCATGAGGTCAGTATGGTCATGCAGAATGTCGGTATCCATGATACACTGACATTTACAAAAAGAGGGGATGAACAGATTGTTCTGACGACCAACGACGGACAGCTTCCGTTAGGAGAAGACAACCTTATTTATAAGGCAGTTCTGCTGCTGAGGGAGCTGACGGGAAACAAAGACGGTGTGACAATTCATTTAGAAAAAAGGATCCCTGTGGCGGCAGGCATGGCAGGCGGCAGTACCGATGCAGCAGCTACACTCCTGGGGGTAAATGAGCTTCTGGGACTGGGACTTCAAAAAAAGCAGCTGCAAAAGGAAAGCGTCAGGATCGGTGCAGACGTTCCGTATTGTGTGCTGGGAAAAACAGCCCATGCCCGGGGGATCGGAGAAAAGCTGACGGAGATCGCATCTCCGCCGCAGGCGTATCTGGTTGTGGCAAAGCCGGATATCAATGTATCAACACCGGTTGTATACCGGGCGCTTGATAGTCTGCCTTCTTACCCGCATCCGGATGTAGAGGGAATGATACAGGCACTGGAGCAGAAGGATTTAAACGCCCTTTGCGAAAAGCTTGGAAATGTACTGGAGCTTGTCACGGCAAAGGAATATCCCGTGATCGGACAGATCGAGGATGTTCTGCTGAAAGAAGGGGCGAAGGCTGCACTGATGAGTGGAAGCGGACCGAGCGTATTTGGCATTTTTGATACAGAGGGGCAGGCACAGACCGCCTGCAAAGCACTGGAAAAAGCAGCGCTTGCAAAACAGCTTTTTGTGACGACGTTTGAAAATGGAGAAGGTTGATGAAAGATTTCATGCAGGAAAACATGGACGAATTTCTGCCACTGAGAGAAGTGGTGTTTAAAACGCTCAGACAGAGCATTCTGACAGGGGAACTGAAGCCGGGCGAACGACTGATGGAGATCCATCTGGCTGAGAAGCTTGGCGTCAGCCGCACACCGATCCGGGAAGCGATCCGCAAGCTGGAGCTGGAGGGACTTGTGACCATGATCCCGCGCCGCGGAGCGGAGGTTGCAAAGATCTCGGAAAAAAATCTGAAGGATGTACTGGAAGTACGTACCTGTCTGGATTCACTTGCGGTAAGGCTTGCCTGTCAGCGGATCACGGACGAGCAGATCGATGATCTGAAAAAGGCGTGTGATGATTTTGTGCTGGCAACAAAGACCGGAGAAGCTACAGCGATCACAAAGGCAGATGTTAATCTGCATGACGTGATCGTGCGCGCAACGGGAAATGAACGTCTGCAGCAGATGATCAATACGTTGTCAGAGCAGATGTACCGCTATCGTTTTGAATACATCAAGGACAGCGCATATCATGCACTGCTGATTGAGGAGCACAGGCGGATTTATGAGAGCATTGCAGCGCGGGATGAGGAGCGTGCGGTGGCTGAAATCACGCAGCACATTGAAAATCAGTTATATACAATCCGAAAACATTTGCATTTTACGGAATAAAGTGGTAAAAATCTGTTGATACTCCCAGAAGAAGGGAGTGGAAAACATGAAAAAAATGTGGATGGAAACGATTTTGTACGGAGCACTTTCCATGCTGTTCGGGCTGGCATTCTTTTTCAGCCTTTTATACGAGGATAACAGCCTGGTTACGGGCAGATGCTACAGGATCGATCCTGCATATGCACAGGAAACGACTTATACGGTGGAAATGTTGGAACAGATGGATCTTGACACGCTTCATACGGTCTTCCCGGAAGAGAAGATCAGATATGGATTTTATTTTGGTGGAAAGAAAATATCTGACAGGAGAAAATAGATGACAAAAGATGTTTTGATCTCTGTTTCGGGGCTTCAGATGGGAGAAGAAAAACCGGAACAGATCGAAGTGATCAGTAAAGGAAATTTTTATCAGAAAAACGGTTATTCCTATGTGTTTTATGATGAAGTGATCGAAGGCTTTGATCAAAGGGTCAGAAATATGATCAAATTCAAGAATGGGGCACTTCATGTGCAGAAGAAGGGTATTGTCAATGTCAATATGGCATTTGAGGAAGAGAAAAAAAACAATACCTGTTATACGACGCCGTACGGTGATATTATGATCGGAATCGATACAGACAGCGTGGAAATTTCGGAAGAGGAAGATCATATCAGTCTGGATGTCGCGTACCGGCTGGAAGCAAACTATGAGCATCTTGCCGATTGCCGGATCAAAATGGATATCCGGTCAAAAGAGAGCGGAATGCCTTTAATGGAGTGATAAAATGATCTATACAGTGACGATGAATCCCTCGCTGGATTATCTGCTCTCTTTGCCCGCATTGCAGGCAGGAGAGACAAACCGATCTGCTGCAGAACGGCTTGTGGCAGGCGGAAAAGGGATTAATGTATCGAAGATGTTATATAATCTGGGAACGGACAGCATCATTTGGGGCTTTGCAGGCGGCTTTTCCGGAGAAGAGCTTTGCAGACAGCTGACCGCTGCAGGACTCAGACAGGAGCTGATTTTCTTACATAATGGCAATACGAGGATCAATGTCAAATTATCTGCAGGGCAGGAAACCGAGGTTAATGCAGCGGGCCCGCAGGCAGAGGAAGAGGCTTTGCAGATTTTTTACCGGAGGCTGGAGGCACTCACGGCGGAAGATTACGTGGTTCTGTCGGGCAGTTTGTTACCGGGCATGCCATGCGACAGCTACAGACAGATCATGCAGCAGCTGCAGGGAAGAGGCGTGCATTTTATAGTCGACACAACGGGAGAGTCGCTTAGGGAAACGCTTCCTCTGCATCCGTTTCTCATAAAGCCCAACCAAAGAGAACTGGAAGAACTGTTTAAAACGGAACTGACGCAGCGCAGTCAGGTGGCAGAACTTGCGAAGCAGCTGCAGGAAATGGGCGCGGAAAATGTGCTCGTATCACTTGGGGGAGACGGTGCTGTCTGCGTAGCAGCGGATAGCAGGATTTTTGACAGCAGACCGCCCAGAGGAAAGGTTGTGAATTCTGTGGGTGCGGGAGATTCCATGGTGGCAGGCTTTTTGCATGGCTATCTGCAGACGGGAGATTATAAAATGGCATTTCTGGAAGGCTTGTGCGCGGGCAGCGCCAGCGCCTTTTCGGAGGGCTTTGGAACGAAAGAACAGGTAAAAAATGTCATGAACCTGACGGTTCATGACATTAGGAGGTAAAAATAATGGCATATCAGGCAGACAAAAACAGATATCAGGAAATGGATTATAAAAGATGCGGCAGAAGCGGTCTGAAGCTTCCGGCGGTATCGCTGGGATTGTGGCACAATTTCGGCTCTTATGACAGCTATGAAAACAGTAGAAAAATGTGTGAAACAGCATTTGATCTCGGCATCACACATTTTGACCTTGCCAATAACTACGGACCGGAGTATGGAAGCGCAGAGCGTAATTTTGGCACGATCTTAAAGCATTCCCTTGGCGTATACAGAGATGAGATGATCATCAGTACAAAGGCAGGATTCGATATGTGGGAAGGCCCTTACGGTGATGGCGGCAGCAGAAAATATCTGATGGCAAGCATCGACCAGAGCCTTCTGCGCATGGGACTTTCTTATGTTGATATTTTTTATCATCACAGACCGGATCCGGAAACTCCGCTGGAAGAAACCATGGGAGCACTTGCCGATATCGTAAAAAGCGGCAAGGCACTTTATGTGGGAATTTCCAATTATGACGGCGTACAGCTGAAAAAAGCAGAGCAGCTCCTGACCGAGATGCACTGCCCGTTTATCATCAACCAGAATAAATATTCCATTTTCGACCGGACAATCGAAAAGAACGGGCTCAAAGAAACAGCACCAAAGCTCGGACTCGGCATTATTGCATTCAGCCCGCTTGCACAGGGACTTTTGACGGATAAATATCTGCATGGGATTCCGCAGGGAAGCCGTATCCAGAAGAACAGTCCATATCTGACAGCTTCCAGTCTGACACCGGAAATGCTGCAGAAGATTTCAGCCTTAAATGACATGGCGCGTGAGCGGGGAGAAAGTCTGGCACAGATGGCACTGAACTGGATCCTCAAGGATGATGCACTGACTTCCGTTCTGATCGGCGCATCGAGCCCGGCGCAGATCATTGAAAATACGTCAAAGATCAGGCGCCACGCCTTTACGGAGGAAGAACTCCAAAAGATTGACCGCATTGTATTTTAAAGGTATACTATAGTGGCGTATAAGAAAAACAAAGAGGAACTACTATGAAGCATAAATTAAAACTAAAGGGAAAACTGCAAACCTATCTGCAACTGTCGATGCTTTTGGGTATTTTGCTGGCAGTTGTCGATATCTGGATCTATACACTGGATATCAAAGCAGGTGTCGTATTATCCGGTTTTGTGCTTTTTTATCTGATCATGTCTCTGATCATGATGAATTTCAATAAATCGATCCTGATGAATGAGCTGGTCAGCTTTGCCACGCAGTACGGGCAGATCCAGAAACGGCTCTTGCGGGATTTTGAAGTTCCTACCGCGCTTTTGGATGAAAACGGTAAGGTGATCTGGACGAACCGTACCTTTGAAGAGACGGTGCATAAGCCAAAGGGCTATAACAGAGACATTCATTCCTTATTTTCCTGTATCACAAAGGAAAAACTGCCAAAAGAAAACAATGAGCTGACAGAGCTTTCCTTTACCTATGAGGAGCGCGAATTTACTGCAAAGATGCGCAAGATCCCACTGGCTGAAATGGTGGAGAACAGCGATATCTTTGAATCCGAAGGCAGATATGAGGGATTTATGGTCGTTCTGTATCTGTTTGATGAGACTGCGCTGAAGATCGCGCTGCGCGAGAACGATAACCAGTCCCTTTGTGTCGGACTTTTGTACATTGATAACTATGAGGAAGCCCTCGAGAGCGTCGAGGAAGTCAGACGTTCCCTTCTGACGGTGCTGATCGAGCGAAAACTCAATAAATATTTTGCAGCCTATGACGGTATTGTGAAGAAGATGGAAAAAGATAAATTTTTCGTCATCATTCGCAAACAGTCGCTGAAAAGGCTGAAGGAAAACCGCTTTGACCTGCTGGAAGATGTCAAGACGGTCAACATCGGTAACGATATGTCTGTCACACTCAGTATGGGAATCGGTTCTGACGGACTTTCCTATGGACAGAATTATGAATTTGCAAGAACTTCCATTGATCTGGCACTCGGCCGTGGCGGCGATCAGGTCGTCATCAAAACGCCGGAAGGTGTTTCCTACTTCGGCGGTAAGAGCCAGCAGATGGAGAAAAATACAAGAGTGAAGGCAAGAGTCAAAGCACTTGCCCTCAAGGAAATCATTACCACCAAGGACAAGGTGCTTGTCATGGGACACGCCAATACCGACGTGGACAGCTTCGGTGCAGCGGTCGGTATTTACCGGATCGCCAAGACGCTTGGCAGAAATGCCCATATTGTCCTGAACACGACCAATAATACGATCAAACCGTGGGTAGACTCCTTTAAGAGCCGGCTGGATCATGAAGAAGATGCGATCATCACCAATACCCAGGCGATCGAAATGGCGGATAACAATACCGTTCTTGTTATTGTGGATGTCAATAAGCCGAGCATTACAGAATGCCCGGATCTTCTGAAATATTGCCGCAGCGTTGTCGTACTCGACCACCACAGACAGGGAGAAGAGGTTGTGGAAAATGCAACGCTTTCCTATGTGGAGCCATATGCTTCTTCTGCATGTGAAATGGTTGCGGAGATCCTGCAGTATGTCGGCGACGGCATTAAGGTCAAAGGCGTGGAAGCAGACTGTCTGTATGCGGGTATTGTGATCGATACGAATAATTTCGTGGCAAAGGCTGGTGTCCGTACATTTGAAGCCGCAGCATTCCTGCGCCGGAGCGGAGCGGATGTAACGCGTGTCAGAAAGATGTTCCGCGAAGATGCCAATGATTACCGGGCAAAAGCGGATGCAGTCGGGCAGGCGAAGATCTACATGGATGAATATGCCATTTCTGTCTGTCACGGAGAAGATACAAGTGCACCGACAGTTGTATGTGCGCAGGCGGCAAATGAACTGCTGAACATCAAGGGCATCAAAGCCAGCTTTGTCCTGACACAATATAACCAGATGATCTATATTTCAGCGCGTTCCATTGATGAAGTCAATGTACAGGTCATCATGGAAAAATTAGGCGGCGGCGGTCATATGAATGTTGCCGGTGCGCAACTGAAAGATATCAGTATGGAGATGGCGTGTGAACGCATCAGGGATACTTTAAAAGAAATGAAGGAATCCGGTGAAATTTAAAAAATGTGAGCAGATATGCTGCATCAAAATGGATGGAGCTATGATATAACAGCCGGAGAATAAGAAAGGATAAGGAATACCATGAAGGTTATTTTATTAGAGGATGTAAAATCCATTGGAAAAAAGGGAGAGATCATTGAAGCTAGCGATGGCTATGCAAAGAATTTTCTGTTTAAGAAAAAGCTGGGCATTGAAGCAACAGCAGACAATAGGAACAACTTAAAGCTGCAGAAGAAGCATGAAGAAAAGGTAGCGGCGGAAAATCTGGAGGCTGCGCAGGAATTTGGCAAAGAGCTGGCTGAGCAGAAGGTTGTTGTAAAGATGAAAGCGGGAGAGAACGGAAAAGCATTCGGTTCTGTTTCCAGCAAGGAAATTGCAAAAGCATACGCAGACCAGTACAAAAAGGATCTGGATAAAAAGAAACTGGTTCTGCCTGATGCCATCAAGAATTTCGGTACCTACGAAGTAAAGGTAAAGCTGCATCCGCAGGTAACGGCAGTTTTACATGTACAGGTAGTGGAGGCTTAACAGTAGGAGGTGCTACCTGTGGCAGAAGAAGCGATTCTGAAAAGAGTATTACCACATAGTATAGAAGCAGAGCAGTCTGTCATTGGATCCATGATCATGGATAAGGATGCGATCGTGACGGCATCTGAAATTCTGCACGGTGATGATTTCTACAGCAAGCAGTACGGTATCATTTTTGATGCCATGGTGGAGCTGCACGACAGCGCACAGCCTGTGGATCTGATCACATTACAGAACAAATTAAAAGAAAAAGACGTTCCGCCGGAAGTCAGCAGCCTGGAATTTGTCAAGGACCTGCTTGGCATCGTTCCGACGAGTGCGAATGTTGCCAATTATGCCAATATCGTTGCGGAGAAATCTCTGCTGCGCAAGCTGATCCGTCTGAACGAAGAGATCGAAAATACCTGCTATGCAGGCAAAGAAAGTCTGGAATTTATCTTAGAGGATACGGAGAAGCGTGTTTTTGATCTGGTGCAGAGACGGAATACGGGCGATTTTGTACCGATCCGTCAGGTTGTTTTAAATGCGATGGATAAGATCGAGCAGGCGAGCAAGACGACCGGAACTGTAACGGGAATCGCGACCGGCTTTATCGATCTGGATTATAAGACATCGGGCATGCAGCCATCCGACCTTGTGCTGATCGCTGCCCGTCCTTCCATGGGAAAGACGGCGTTTGTTCTGAATATCGCACAGCATGTGGCATTCAAGCTGAAGGAAACGGTTGCGATCTTCAGTCTGGAAATGTCAAAGGAACAGCTCGTCAACCGTCTGTTCTCCTTAGAATCCCGCGTGGACAGCCAGCATATCCGAAACGGTAATCTGACCGACAGCGACTGGGAAAGACTGATCGAAAGTGCAGGCGTGATCGGAGAATCCAATCTGATCATCGACGACACACCGGGTATCAGCATTTCCGAGCTCCGCAGCAAATGTCGAAAATATAAACTGGAGCATGATCTGAAAATGATCATCATTGACTACCTGCAGCTCATGAGCGGTAGCGGAAGGGCGGAATCCCGTCAGAACGAGATCTCCGAGATCTCCCGTTCCCTGAAAGCACTTGCGCGTGAACTCCATGTTCCCGTACTTGCACTTTCGCAGTTGAGCCGTGCGGTAGAGCAGAGACCGGATCATACGCCGATGCTTTCCGACCTGCGTGAGTCCGGTGCGATCGAGCAGGATGCGGACGTCGTTATGTTCATTTACCGTGATGACTACTACAACCACGACAGTGAAAAGAAAGGAATCGCAACGATCATCATTGCCAAACAGAGAAATGGTCCGATCGGTGACGTAGATCTGGCATGGCTGCCTGATTACACAAAATTTGCGAATCTGGAACATTAAGAAATAAATAAGAGGACTTCCATCGGAAGTCCTCTTATTTATTCGCTTATTCGCTCATATTCTCTCAGATATTAAGCTTCTTCGATAGAACCTGTTGGGCAAGCACCTTCACAAGCGCCACAGTCGATACATACAGATGCATCGATTTCGAATTTGCCGTCTCCCATGCTGATTGCTCCAACCGGGCAAGCACCTTCACAAGCGCCACAAGCTACACATCCGTCATTAATCTTACGTGCCATAATGATATCCTCCTTGTTTTCTGAAACTTTTCATAACTTCATTTTACTGAGATTGATATTTTTATATCAATAACAACTACACCACATTATATAAAAAAAACGATGGAAATACAAGAGGAATTTACAGAATAAATTTGGAAATAGAAAGAATACGCAATTTATGATGCCACAAATAAAGCAATCAAAATACTAATAAATAATATTAAGATATTTCATTTTGAAAAATCAAAATAATATATATTTACATAAAAACAAGTCAAAAAAACAAAACATATACAGAAAAGCAAAAATATCTTGTGCTGGAGCAATTATAGCTTGTTTTGCAATGAAAACTATGATATGTTTGTAATAGATACTTAGAGGATATAATCATGCCTGAGAGGGGGATGGTTGTAAAAATTCTACAGTTAAATAGAAGAAAATAATATACAAGTTAAGATGAATAAGGGGGAAACAAAATGAAAAAGAAATGCGGTTTATTGCTTACATTGTTTATGAGTGTATGTATGACTTGCGCTGTTACAGGAAGTACGGTAAGGGAAGAACAGGGATATGTAATAGATATGCATACGGAACAGCAGTGTGAAAGACTCTGTGAAAACTATGACATTTCGTTGGAATCAGACGAAGAAGGCGAACTTGCCAGACAGGCAATTTTGGTCGCGGATTCAGAGGAAATAACAAAAGAAGATATTCATACAATAAAGGCTGAATATAGCGCTATTGTTGAACCGGATTATGTAATGGAGGCAGCATATAAAACTGCGAAATCAGATGAATCTAGTTGTGAAGATTGTGATGATACATGGAATCTGAAAATGATACATGCAGATCAGTTGACGAACCGTGTGCTAAAGCCAATCAAAGTGGCGGTTATTGATTCAGGTATTGACTTTACAGAAGAGTTAAATGTTATTGGAAGAAAAAATTTTGTGGACGAAGGATACGTGGTACCACTTTATGAAGATATTACGGGACACGGAACTGGTATTGCTGGGATCATTGCTGCAAGAGAGACTGGAAATGGAATAAGGGGGATTAATCCGTATTGTGAACTTTATTCTGTAAAGATATTAGATGATAATAATAAAGCACCTATGAGTAGAGTGATTCAGGCAATTTACTGGTGTATCGATAATGATATAGATATTATTCATATGAGCTTTGGGATGCCGCAGTATTCAGAAATTTTACATAAGGCGGTGCAAGATGCGGCAGAAGCAGACATTCTGATGATTGCTTCCGCAGGAAATAATGGTAAGAATACCTGCTATCCGGCAGCTTATGAAGAGGTGGTCAGTGTAGGTGCGGTAAGTAGTAGTGGGGAATTATCTGTATTTGATCCGGATAGTATGGAACTGGTAGCACCGGGAGAAAAGGTAGATACAACAAGTTTCTATGGAGGAATTATGACTGTAGGAGGAACTAGCATTGCAGCAGCACATGTCACGGGAATTGCGAGTGTGTTGTGGGGCATTGATCCTGACAAGCCAGCATCCTTTATCAGAAGACTTATGCAGCAGACTGCAGTACAGACTGAAGAAATGCAGAAAAGAGGATGCGGATTGCCGGATCTTGAGTATGCTATTATCATGTATGATGCATTTTGCCAAACAGAACAAGATAAATCTGTGAGCGAAAATACGATAAGTGAGAATACAGTAAGTGAAAATACAATAAGTGGGAATTTTGTTTCGCTTCAAAATGATCGAGAGGTAGAAAGTTTTGAAGAACCTGATGCGGTAGAAGGTATGTGGCACAATGAAAACTCGAGTGATGAAAAGGGGGGACATCAAGTAGATGCAGAAACGTATGGAAATACTGTTTTACACCTTACTTCAAATGAACTAAAGGTGCTGAGAGTATATGCAGGATATCCTGATGATAAGACGAATCATTTAGGAACTAAGATTAATTCGTTAAATGGTGGAAGAAATTCTAATTATGTTGCAGCATTAAGATATGTATATTTAGTATCTGTACGGGTTAAGAAGGGAATAGGATATACAGATATCAGTTATAAAGATACTATAAACAGAAAAAATAAAGAAATGACAGAAACAGCAGTGAAAAATTGTATAAAGGATACAGAAATTACGACAGATCAATCTGCCAGAGTTAATTCTCTAAAAATTTTGGGATTGGCATTTCATCAAATAGGTGATATTTATGCGCATCAGACTGTTATTCCTAAAGGAAGCGCCAGATTGTCTATATATGCAGGAGATGAACATGCCAGTGTTCGGACTTTGATTTTGAATGGGAAATGCAGGGTGGCAGATTTGAAAGATTTCGGCTATGATCCAGATGTATATGAGGATAATCCCAAATTTATGTCTAAACGTTATACTGTTGCAACAAAAGCGGCAGAGGAGGCACTTATGAAAGGCTACGCATCAGATAGCAATTTCCTTTTGAAATGGCTAATGCCTGAAGTGTTAACGGGAAACACAGACTATAATCTAAAATTATATAATTTGCGAACCTATGCAAAACAATCGGTCGCACAACAGGAAGATAATTACTCAGATGCTATTTGGAAAGAATGTTCAGTAGAAGAATAACATGAAGGGGGTTACGGTATGAAAAAAATTCAGAGCATCATTGGTATTATATTAATATCCATAATTTTAAGTATTCCAACATATGCGGGTACAAAAAAGTCAGAAGAGGATCAGATTTCGATAAGAATCAATGAATATGAAGACAGTATGGGAGATAATAAGACATATTTTAGGATTGATGTTGGTGATCGCTGTAGTCTGACGAAAAGAACAATCCTGTATTTTGATCATGGAAAGTATGTACATAAATGCCCAAATGGACATAAACAAAAATGGAAAAGCAGTAAACCACAGGTAGTATCGGTTTCAAAAAAAGGTGTAATTCGCGCAAAAAAGGCAGGGAAAGCAGTTATTACACTGAAATGTGGTACAAATGTGTGTAAACTGAACGTACTTGTGGAAAAGAATTCAAAAAAATTTCTGCGAAAAGGGAAACAGCTTGAAAAAAGAATCGATGCACTCTATAAAAAGTACGGGAATCCTGCAGATGTAAATGACCAAACAATAGAGACAGCGATCACAACTATTTCAAAACTGAAGAGTGACTGTATCTATTATGGATATGAGTATTGCAAGGAGAAAAAATTGAATGTGGGTCGTGAAAAACTAGAAAGAAAACCCAAAACGACAGGAACGACTTACAGTGGTTTGTATTGGCATTTGCTTCATGGGATGAGCTACATAGAAAGCGATGGAGATGTATACGGATATATACTTTATCAAAATGGTTGGAAAATGAGTAAAGTAGCAAAAAATATTCAAGTATTTCTAAGCAAGAAAGACCCGTTTGATCCGACCAATCCTAACTATATGGAAATTCAAAGTGTGGATGTACAGAAAAAATATGCAAAGATTACTCTGAAAGAGTCTGTCACAAAGGAGCAGGTATTAGGTGGTCTGTTTTTTAATGGTGGTGCGGACTCGGCAGATTCTTTGCTGAAATATGGCAATGCCGAGTGGGCATATTTGCTTCCGCAGAAAAATCCAACTCTGCAGAAAATACCGGTGAATTTTTATGTGAGACCGTTACAGGAAGATACAACAGCGGATGAACGTACAAGTTTAAATTTTGTTTATATGAGGGGCTATTACAGTCTGAACAGTTCGGTAATAGAATGTAAGCCGGAAGGAATCAGCTTTATAGATGGAAAGCTGAAGAGGCCGCTTCCGGCAGGAAAATATGTTGCTACAGTGAATCCAATTTTGGTCAGAGGACAATCTCAGGATAAAAATGTGCAGTATGGTTTAAGATATGAGTTTGAGGTGAAGTAGCCATACTAAATATGGAGGATAAACCAACCTGCTGCGAATTAAGAAAATAATTTTTCGGATGCAATTTGGAGAGAATGTTCCGTAGATAAATAATAAAAGGAGGATTGAATATATATGAAGTCCCCAAAAATCATTATAGGTGTCATACTTTTATCATTGATTTTAAGTGAGCCTACATACGCAGGCGCAAAGAATGACAAAATAAATATTAATATTTATGCAAAAAGATATGGGTATGAGGAAATACAACTGAACAGTGTATGCTTAAATGTTGGAAAAAGTTTGAATTTGACCAAGGGAATTATCACATATCAGGGCAAGAAAGGAAGAGAGGCTTCCAAATGCCCGAATGGTCATATTCCAAAATGGAAAAGCAGTAATTCAAAAGTAGTATCCGTTTCTCAAAAAGGCGTAATTCGAGCAAAGAAAGCGGGCGAGGCTGTGATTACGCTGAAATGTGGGAATACAGTTTGTAAGCTTAAGGTATATGTTAATTCAAAAAAGTTTCTGTCAAAAGGGAAACAACTTGAAAAGAGAATTGATGCACTTTATAAAAAATATGCAAAAGCATCAAGTATAAATGCTTCCAATATCGAGCAAGTTATTACAACAACGGCAAAGTTAAAAAGAGACTGTATTTATTATGGATACGAATTTTGTGATAAATGGAATTACAATGTTGGAAAAAAGGTAGAAAGAAAACCACAAACAATAGGAAAGACCTATTGTGAACTCTCAGAGCAGATGAAAGCTATGACAATGGAAGATGATGGAAAAATCTATAATTATACATTGTATCATAACGGAAAGAAAATGCAAAAAGTAGCAGATAACATAAGAAAGTTTTTGGTAAAGAAAAATCCCTATGATTCAGATAATCAAGACTGTTTTGAGATTCAAGATATAGAGGTGAAAAATAATAATATATATATCAAACTTAAGAAAGCTGTAACAAAAAATCAAGTATTAGGTGGTCTCTTATTTAATGGGGCATTAAGTGATACTATTTCTGTATATGAAGAAAATGTGAATACAGTATGGACTTACTTGTTGCCACAAAAAACACCTTCAGCACAGAAGGTACCAATTGATATTTGCATAATGCCATATGATAGTGAAGAAAGTCTGCAAAAGATAGAAACATGGGTAAATGGTAGAAAGAAAAGCGTATATGCAAGAAATGCATACAGCCTTAATGCTACAGAAATATCATTTAAACTAAAAGATACTGAAACTGTCGGGATAAATACGAAATCTCTCGCAGCCGGAAAGTATATAATTGGTATTGGACCAATAAACGGTAATTGTTCGGATTTACTTAGTAATATGGAAATAAAATACAACATGGAGCATAAGAATCCTGAATATGCTGACTTTAACACGAATTATAGAAAAACTTGTATACTAAGTCAGTTCGAGGTGAAATAGCAATATGGCAGAAACAGAATAATTCTACATACGTAGATTATCGCAAACAGAGAAGGAGGTCGGGTCTTTGTATGAAAAAAATACAAATCATTATTAGCATTGTGTTGTTATCCATAGTGTTAAGTATCCCGGCATATGCAGGAACGAAAAATGGGAAAAAAGATGAAATCTATGTGAGGATTCCTGTGAATTCAGACATATTTGAGCCGGATGAGGTATTCTATTTACGGGTTAATAAAGGTGACCGGGTAAGTCTGACCAAATCGACAATAACATATATAGATAAAAAAGGAAATGAATTGCATAAGTGCCCTAATGGTCATATTGCAAAGTGGAAAAGTAGCAATCCTCAAATTGTATCTGTATCACGAAAAGGCGTAATCCGAGCAAAGAAAGCTGGAAAAGCGGTGATTACGTTGAAGTGTGGTAAAAATGTATGCAAGTTAAATGTGTGTGTAGACTCCAATTCTCCGAAATTTTTAAGAAAGGGAAAGCAGCTGGAAAAAAGAATTGATGCACTTTATAAAAAATATGGAAAAAAGGGACGTATTAATGATCGGACACTTGAAAAGGCAATCGTAGAAACTTCAAAATTAAAAAGTGATTGTATTTACTATGGGTATGAATACTGTGATATGAAAGGATTAGAAGTAGGAATTACCGAATTGGAAAGGAGACCGAAAACAACAGGGTATACATATGCAAGCCTTTCATATATGCTGGATGATATAGAAACGGAGTGGGGCGGAACAATATGGGGATATACGCTTATTCATAATGCGGATAAACTGGACAAAGTGGCCAGCATCATTCACGATTATCTAATGGGAAAAAATCCTTATGATGTTGTTAATTCGGATCATTTTGAAATTCAAGGTGTAGATGTGCAAAAAGAATATGCCAAAATAACTCTTAAAGAGCCGGTAACAAAAGATCAGGTGCTTGGAGGACTGCTTTTTAATGGTTATTACAGATATAGGGAGTATGCGCTGGAAGATGGCTGTTCTGCATATTGGGCTTACTTATTACCACAAAAAACACCAGCTGCACAGAAAATCCCGTTTGATTTCTGTGTGACATCATATGAGACAGAAGAAGAATTGGTGAACCGGGAATTTTGGAAAAATAAAGGTGAGAAAGATTACATCTATATGGAAGGCTATTATGGTCTGAATGAATCAGTGATAGAATGTAAACCGACAGCATGTAAAAGCGTCAACGGAAAAATGAAAAAGCCTCTTGCGCCAGGTAAATATGTTGCCTCTATTCAACCGGGGCCACATTTGGGCGGTATGTATACTATGGAATATAAAATCCTTCATTCAGAGCCTAAAAGCGAAATAGATCATTCACAGTGGAGTACCAAGGTCTGTATACTTTATAAATTTGAAGTGAAGTAGCATAAAGAAAAAGGGTGATTCTGCATATGCAGAAGATGAGATAATGGAGAAAGGTATAAAAGTGTATAAAATCGTATACATTGCGCAAAATGGTTGACACTTTGCCCAAATAAGTAGTACACTTTTAACGTAAAAAATAGTTTGGGAAACTGCATTCCCAAGCTGTTAAATTATAGTATTCTTACCAATTAGAAGGAGGTATATTTTCATGGCAGAAGCATGGAGAGGCTTTAAGAAAGATGGCCATTGGGATGTAGACGTCAATGTACGTAACTTTATCCAGACAAACTACACTCCATATGATGGAGATGAAAGCTTCCTGGAAGGATCTACTGAAGCAACAGATAAGCTTTGGGGAAGACTTCAGGAGCTGCAGAAAGAAGAACGTGAGCATAATGGCGTTCTGGAATGTGAGACAGAGGTTGTTTCAAGCTTAACAGCTTATGGCCCTGGCTACATTGATGAGTCTATGAAAGATCTTGAGCAGATCGTAGGTCTTCAGACAGATAAGCCATTAAAGAGAGCATTTATGCCATACGGTGGTATCAAGATGGCTCAGCAGGCAGCCAGCACATATGGTTTTGAAGTAAATCCTAAATTCGATAAGATCTTCAACGAGTATCACAAGACTCACAACCAGGCAGTGTTTGATGCATACACAGACGAGATGAAAGTTGCTCGTCATACACATATCGTTACAGGTCTTCCTGATACTTACGGACGTGGACGTATCGTAGGTGACTACAGAAGAGTTGCTCTGTACGGTATCGATTTCCTGATCGAGAAGAAGAAAGAAGACAAGAAGAACTGTGGAAACGGAACAATGACAGAAGATATTATCCGTTTAAGAGAAGAGATCGCTGAGCAGATCAAAGCTCTTCAGGGAATGAAAGAAATGGCTAAGATCTATGGCTATGATATTTCAGGTCCTGCTACAAACGCTAAAGAAGCAGTTCAGTGGTTATACTTTGGTTACCTTGCTGCTATCAAGACACAGAACGGTGCTGCAATGTCAGTTGGACGTATTTCTACATTCCTTGATATTTATATCAACCGTGACCTTGAAGAAGGTACATTAACAGAGAAGGAAGCTCAGGAACTGATCGACCATATGACAATGAAATTCCGTATGGTTAAGTTCGCTCGTATCCCTTCTTACAACCAGTTATTCTCAGGTGACCCTGTATGGGCTACTCTGGAAGTTGGTGGTATCGGTATGGACGGACGTTCTATGGTTACAAAGAACGATTACCGTTTCCTGCATACTCTTGAAAACATGGGACCTAGCCCGGAGCCGAACTTAACAGTTCTGTACTCAAGCAAATTACCGGATAACTTCAAGAAATATGCTTCTAAGATTTCCGTTACAACATCTTCTATCCAGTATGAGAATGATGATGTTATGAAGCCAATCTGGGGCGATGACTACAGCATCTGCTGCTGTGTATCCGCTACACAGACCGGTAAGGAGATCCAGTTCTTCGGTGCACGTGCTAACCTTGCAAAATGTCTCCTTTACGCTATCAACGGTGGTAAAGATGAGAAGCATCTTGACAAAGAAGGCAAGCATATGCAGTGTGGTCCTGAAATCGCACCTATTACTTCTGAATACCTTGATTTCGACGAAGTTATGCATAAATATGATATCATGCTTGACTGGTGTGCATCTCTGTATGTAAACATCCTGAACCTGATTCATTACATGCATGACAAATATTACTATGAAGCAGCTGAGATGGCTCTGATCGATACCGATGTAAGAAGAACATTCGCTACCGGTATTGCAGGTCTGTCCCATGTAGCTGACTCTCTGTCCGCTATCAAATATGCAAAGGTTAAAGTTATCCGTGACGAGCAGGGCTGTGCTGTTGACTTCCAGACCGAAGGCGACTTCCCGAAATACGGTAACGATGATCCGAGAGCAGACGAATTTGCTGTATGGCTTCTGAAGACCTTCATGGAGAAGATCAAGAAGAACAAGACCTACAGAAATTCCGAGCCTACAACTTCCGTACTGACCATTACTTCTAACGTAGTATATGGTAAGGCTACCGGCGCTCTTCCGGATGGCAGACCGGCATACACACCTTTCGCTCCTGGTGCTTCACCGTCTTACGGTGCAGAGAAGAGCGGCCTGCTGGCTTCCCTGAACTCTGTTGCTAAGCTGCCTTACGAGTACGCTCTGGATGGTATCTCCAATACTCAGACCATGGCTCCCAGCGCTCTGGGTCACGACCTGGATGAGCAGAAGACCACTCTGGTAAGAGTTATGGACGGTTACTTCGATCGTGGTGCTCATCATCTGAACGTAAACGTATTCGGTACAGAGAAGCTGTTAGACGCACAGGCTCATCCTGAGAAGCCTGAGTACGCTAACTTCACCATCCGTGTATCTGGTTACGCTGTTAAGTTCATCAGCCTGACCAAGGAACAGCAGGATGACGTTATCGCAAGAACCTGCCATAAGTCTCTGTAATTTAACTACAGTTTTTAACAGGTGTATTTTAAAGGAGTCGGGCAGCTTGCCCGGCTCCTTTTTACGCGAGTAATGAGCCAAAGTCCGAGCTTGCTCGAGACGTTGGCGAATACCGCGATAACGGGCAAAATGCGCAGCATTTTGTCCCGTACCCGACCAGATTCCTGGTCGAGAAAAGCCCTCCGGGTGGATCGCACTGCGGCGGCGTGGAAACAAGTCGCTTACGCGATCCGCCGCAGGCGGAGGAATCCCGCAAGCGGGATTCCATTTACACGGGCAAAATGCGCAGCATTTTGTCCCGTATTCGACCAGATTCCTGGTCGAGCATAAAACATCCGTTATGTGGAATAATGGATAGTAAAATACAGCAAAAGGAATACCTCGTGCTGCCCGCAGGGGATGACTGCAGCGATGTCTGACGCATATCCGCAGTGAATGCCTGCAAGGCAGGGAAAGGACGATATGATTAAAGGCAGAATTCACTCGTTGGAGTCTTTTGGGGCAGTAGATGGTCCCGGAATCCGTTATCTGATTTTCTTAAAGGGATGTAATATGCGCTGCCAGTATTGCCACAACGTAGATACTTGGAATCCGGAGACGGATAACCTGATGACGGCAGACGAACTGTTGGACAAGGCAGAACGTTTCCGCAGCTACTGGGGCAAAGAAGGCGGCATTACCGTCAGCGGCGGTGAGGCACTTTTGCAGATTGATTTTCTGATTGATCTGTTCCGAAAAGCGCATGAGCGCGGCATCAATACGACGCTGGATACTTCCGCACAGCCGTTTACAAGAGAAGAGCCGTTTTTCTCCAAATTTAACGAGCTGTTGAAGTACACCGATCTGGTTATGCTGGATATCAAGCATATCGATGATGAAGAACACAAAAAACTGACCGGTCATACGAATAAAAATATTCTGGATTGTGCAAGATATCTTTCCGATCAGGGTATCAAGATGTGGATCCGTCACGTACTGGTTCCCGGTATCACGGATAAAGATGAGTATCTGATTCGTACAAGAGAGTTTATTGATACGTTGAAAACGGTTACCAAGGTTGAGGTGCTTCCGTACCATACACTTGGCGCATACAAATGGAAAGAGCTTGGAATTCCCTATAAGCTGGAGGGGGTAGAACCTCCGACAGAGGACAGAATTCAGAATGCGAAGAAGATTCTGGAATTTAAAAAATAAAAAAGAGGCGGTGCGCAGATGATAAAAGGAATGCGCGCTGTAAAAAAGCTCCGGCAGGAAGTCCTGCCGGAGCTTTTTGTAACCTTTAAATTGCGGCGAGCGTCTGCAGTGCGTTGTTTTCCGTCACAAGCTCATAGTGCTCTTTAAAATATGCCTCGCTGCCGGCAGCAGAGCGCTCGAGACGACCGTATTCGGAAGCAATGTTGCAGATCCGGTTGAAATCCTTTACGGAAGTCTGATCCATTTTGAGGATCAGCAGATAAGAGTCGTTTTTACGGTTTCTGTAAAGGGTATTGTGACCGGTGTAAAAATCGTTCACCACATGGGAAAGGCGAAGCAGCGTGTGCATGGAAGGAAAGGAGAAAATCCGTGCCTCCTGGGGCTGTTTTACCTCTGCTGTAGCTGTGGTTTTGTCTTCTTTGGAAGCAGGGGCTGTCGGAGTGCCTGCAGCCTGTGCATGACGGCTTTCCTGGATCTGACGGAACAGGTCGAAAATACTGTCGGTGTTGTCAGAGCTGCTATCGGAAAAATCGTCGGGATCAATCTCGTCGTCATCCTCCATTGCGGGAGCAAATTTGGAAAAGCGCGTGTCGAGCTCCTCCGGATCTTCCACCTTGGTGATTACTAAAACGATGCAGTCGGCATTGAGCGGGATCGCTTCTATCATAAGAGGAATGTCATCCGCTTCAAATCCGAATTTGGCGGAGGCCTGCTGCATCATGTCGCGGAACAGGCTTTTGGCTTTCTCAGTGCCGTATGCCAGCTCGCTGATTTTGAGCTCCCGGTCAGCCAGATCGGCTTTGGTCAGGGTACAGCGGATCTGATGGTCATTCACTTTTTCTATTTTCATATAATCACATCCTTACTTTATAAAATACTTACGGAATCCTGCCGGTGTGACGCACAGAAACGAAAAATTTGCGTTCCTGTGAGAGTTATCATATACACAAGAAAGTGCAAAAGTCAAGCGCATGGGGAAACAGTTTCTTGTTTTTTTAGAAATTGCTTGATTGTATGGTCGGAATCCGTTATAATACAAGCCAGAGATGGTTCCGGACAGTCCGTGTCGGAGCGGAGGTTTGCAGGATACCGATTTTATACCAATCATCAGGGACAGCCATGCTGATATGGCTGCATTCTTATGAGAGAACATCAGCGGCAAAGTTGTTCTCATCATTCTTTATAGTATGTAGCAGTCTCGTAGAGTTATGTGACTCTATCGGAAATTCAAAAATTCAAAATTTACCAATTATCATAACGATGAAGTATTTTTTAACATTTTTACGACTATTTATTTGGTGCTTGTATAGGTGTCAGGACACAGTCTATCCATCTCGTTATCGTTTTCGCTTTTGTTCCGGATCTGAACAGGAATATATATCACGCGGCTCCTTTTTGGGACAAAAGCGCATTGGCAAAGGAGAACTGCCATGGGAAGATTAAAAACGGATACCTGGGAACGGATGCTGGAGCAGATGGAACAGGAAGGCGTCGGATTTTATCTGAATGGGAAAAAAACTGCGCCGAGGGAAATTATCCGAACCTGCTGCATGCGGGAAAAGGCTGTATACATGCCGGATTTTGTCATGGATGAGGAAGGAAAGCTCTGCGAAGTCCGGTACGATGAAGTGACAAAATGGTAAACAGATAGGAATGTCATGAATGGTTGGAGGTACTGATATCGGTTTGGAAAAGCGTAGAAAAAGGAACCCCATTTCCATAGATGCTGCAGAAAGCCGATATTGGAGAAGCTGCGGTTTACAGGCGGTCTGTGGATCGCAGCCGGACCTTTAGCGGATCGGGAATACTGTTCGGAATGCCGGACAGTATTCTGCGGTTCGTTCGAAACAGAGAGTGTACAAAAAGAGATGGACGTTTTGTTGGTTGTCGTATTTTCAGGCGGTCCGGACAGGGACAGATTGCGGCAGATCCCCTGAAAATCTGACAAATTTGTAATGACGCTGTCTGGAAGGTGTGTTACACTATAACGTGTGTGGGTGAAAAAGAGAAAACACAGGAGATACAGACAAATGAAAAGGAAAGTAATACCGGTGTTAATCGGACTGTTGCTGATTGTTCTGATTCTGGCAGGCGCTGCGGGCGTTTTTTTGTTCCAGAGATATTCCGGTTCGAAGGAAGAAGCGGATTTAAACGCATATTTCGGGCTGAACGGTTCACAGGAGGTCGCGATTGTCTGGAATCAGGAGCTGACAGAGGAAAAGGGACTGCTGCAGGATGAGCGCTGCTATCTGAAGCTGGATACGGTTCATGAGATGCTTAATGAGCGGTTTTATGTGGATCATAATGAAAAGCTGCTTTTGTATACCCTCCCGGAGGAAACGGTACAGATTGGAATCGGGGAGCAGACTGCAGACGGATATACAGCGGCTGTGGAGCAGAACGGGGATGTCTGGCTTGCGCTGGATTATGTAAAGCAGTATTCGGATTTTAATTATACATTGTATACAGAGCCCAACCGGGTTGTTTTGACGACCAATTGGGATACGCTTCAGAGCGCAGAGCTGAAGAAGAACACAGCACTTCGTGTCAGGGGCGGCGTCAAGAGCGAGGTTCTGCAGAATCTGGAAAAAGGGACGAAGGTCACTGTTTTGGAGGAGATGGAAAACTGGGATCAGGTGCAGACGCAGGATGGCTATATCGGCTATGTCCAGAAAAAGCACTTGACAGATCCGGCAGAGGAAACTCCGGTGAAGGACACCGGATATGTGGAGCCGGATTATACCGGCAATCTGCGGGACCATAAAATCGATCTGGCGTGGCATCAGGTGACCGTAGAGTCGGCAAATTCCACGTTTCCGGGCGTTATGAGCGGTGTGACAGGCGTTAATGTAATTTCTCCGACCTGGTATTCTCTTTACGATAATACGGGCGTTGTGGATGGGATTGCCAGCCCCTCCTATGTGCAGCAGGCACACGCCCTCGGTCTGGAGGTGTGGGCGCTGATTGATGATTTTACGCATCGTGAGGATAACGGCGTTGACCCGCAGGAAATTCTATCTTATACGAGTAAGCGGACTGCGATTATCGAGGTTCTGATGAGTGAGGCAGATCGCTGCGGCTTTGATGGAATCAATGTGGATTTTGAAAAGGTGACCGGGGATGGAAGTCAGGATTATATCCAGTTTATCCGGGAGCTGTCCGTAGCGTGCAGACAGAAGGGGCTTGTGCTTTCCGTCGATAACTATGTGCCCCACAACTATAACGCACATTATAAATGGGCAGAGCAGGGCGTGATGGCAGACTATGTGATTATCATGGGCTATGACGAGCACTGGGGCGGTTCGGAGGTTGCCGGTTCCGTAGCTTCCCTTGGCTATGTGACCGAAGGAATTGAGCGGATGACGCAGGAGGTTCCTTCGGAGAAAGTCATCAACGCAGTTCCGCTGTATACAAGAATCTGGACGACTGCAGAGGACGGTGCGGTGACGAGCCGGGCAGTCGGGATTCAGACCGCTTATGATTACATGAACAAAAATCAGGCAGCTGCGACCTGGGACAACAGCGTTGGACAGAACTATGTAGAGTTTGAGACGAGCGACGGAACCGTGCAGATCTGGCTGGAGGACGAGCAGTCCCTGGAAGCCAAAATCAACGTGATGAAGGAGCACAACCTGGGCGGCATTGCAGCATGGAAGCTGGGCTTTGATGATGGACGCAAAAATATCTGGGGCGTCATCAGTGGATTTGCGGCAGAGTAAACCGGAAAATAGAATAAGGAATACGGCGGGGGATGCCACGCACCGAAGTGTTATGCACTGAGGTGCTATGCAGACTGACGGGGCCCTTGCGCGGTAAATAGACATAGAGAAGCGGAAGATGCCATACAATAGAAAAAAGCGGGTGAGGCTTTTTCAGGTATGGGACGAAAAGAAATGCAGAGTCTTTTTTCTCTGATAACGGCGGCAGTATTTTTTACTGCCGCTTTTTTTACAGGCAGACAGGCCGCTGTGCTGACCGGAAAGTTTCGGGCAGAGAGGGAGCAGAGTAGACAGAGTCAGACGAAATACTGTGTTGTGGTTGATGCGGGACATGGCGGAGACGATCCGGGGAAAATCGGCACAGCAGGAACGCTGGAAAAAGAAATCAATCTGGCGATTGCGAAGCGGTTGGAAGCATTGTTAAAGCAGTCGGACGTTGCGGTTGTAATGACGAGAACGGACAATAACGGTCTGTATGATGAAAATGCGTCCGGGAAAAAAGTGCAGGATATGAAGCGGAGAGTGTCGATGATGGAAGAGGCAAAGGCGGATCTTGCGGTCAGTATTCACCAGAACAGCTATCCCGATCCGGCGATCAAAGGGGCGCAGGTTTTTTATTATACCTCGAGCGTCGAGGGAAAGCAGCTTGCAAAACGCCTGCAGGAGCGCCTGGTAAAAGGACTTGACCCGCAGAACCATCGGCAGGAAAAGGCGAATGACAGCTACTATCTTTTGAAAAAAACAGCATGCCCCATCGTCATTGTAGAGTGCGGATTTTTGAGCAATCCGCAGGAGGAAGCGCTGCTGACAGACAGCGTTTATCAGGAACGGGTGGCGTGGAACATCTTTATGGGGATTATGCAGGAGCTAAAAATTCAGAAGGAGTAGTACCGTATTTTTCACTATTTAAACTCCTGCGAAAATGTGGTAAACTGTAGTGGACACGAAGGAAAACCAAGGGGTGCTGAAGGCGGCATTTGATTCATGACAATAGAATGCTCGCAGAGTGTGCATTCTATTGTTTTTACGTGTCCACTAAGGGGCGGGTCACCTGTAAAACAGGCGCAAGAGCGTCAGTGTGTACTCGCGAGTAAAAACTGTCCGGGAACACTCTTTCCGAATCGGACAATCTATCTTTTCTATCGAACACAGCATAGATGGGCTGTGTTTTCATCAGGCAGCAGGCGCTGCAGATTTCAATTTATGGCAATAGAAGGTTCACACAGCTATTTGTGCCGCAGGCGTTACAAAGTAGCTATGATCGCAGAGCCGAACTGGACGTTCGCCTCGCGATTCCTTCGGCGCAAAGCGCCTGCGGAATGGAGATTAAAGTGAAAAAAGCAGGAGGAATGAATGGGGAAACAAAACGATGCATTTACGGCGTATTTGGGTCGTGCCGAGGTATTGGCGGATCTGTACAATGGTTGCCTATATCAGGGAGAGGAGGTTGTGCAGGCAGGCAACCTGTGCGAGGTACAGCAGTTTTATCAACAAGGATTGTCAGAGCGCGTGAAAAGACCAACTGCCAGAAGGCGGGAGAGAGATGCGATTCGGGCATTTTGGAACGAAAAAAATTATGTTTTGCTGGCAGCAGAAGCGCAGAATCAGCCGCATTTGACGATGCCATTTCGCTGTATGGAATATGATCTGGCAGAATATGCCAGACAGCTTCGCTATATCCGGCTGAAAAGTGAGGGAAAATTAAAAACCGGTGTAGAGTATTTAAGCAAGATGGGCAGAAAAGATCATCTGACGCCGATCGTAACGATCGTGCTGTATCATGGTATGGAACCGTGGGATGCTCCAAAGAAGCTCAGTGAAATGATGGAGTTGGAAGAAATTGACCCGATTTTAAAACAGATGGTGCAGGAATATCAGATTTATGTGTTTTCGTTGGAAGAGTTGCAGGAGGAATATTTCCAGACAAATCTGCGCGAACTGATTAGATTGATGAAACGGCGCAGCAGCAAGACAAAAATTCAGGAATACTGCAGAAAACATGCAGATCGGATCAGCAGAATGGACGTGGCGACTTACGATATGATCTGCGTGATGTTAAATCTGAAAGAACTGCAGGATAAGAAAGAAAAATATCTGGAAAACGGAAAGGAGAGTATAGATATGTGTAAAGCGATGGAAGAATGGGCAGAGGAACTGAGAGAAGAGGGGAAAAGTGCTGGAATAAAAGAGGGCGAACTGCGTGGAATGCAAAAGGCGAAAGAAAGTACGCTGAAGCTGGTTGCCAAAATGTCAGAGAATGGGGACACAGAGTATATTGCAAGGTTGATGGAGCCGGAAGTCTATCGGAGGATGATGGATAAATACGGAATGGAGTAATTGAGAAAGTACATTATAAGGAAATAACGCTTGCAAAAGAAAATAAAATTGTCGGAAAAGCTGATGGAGAAGCATGGAAAAATCAGATATCGTTTTATGAATGCGTATCTGTTTGCAACTGTGTTTCAGAAAAATCAGGAAGCATTGAAAGATTTGATAGCGGCACTGCTTCGGATTGAGCTGAAAGAGATCGTGTCGCTGGAAATCCTGAATCCAATCCTGCCGGGGCAGGATATTGACCACAAAAGCTGTATTATGGATATTCTGGTTCTTTTGAACGGAAATATCCGTGTAAATCTGGAGATGCAGGTTTTGGATGAGGGAAATTGGAATGAGCGTGGAGTGTATTATCTGGCAGAGAATCTGTTGGATCTGAAAAAGGGAGAAGATTATAAAAACCTGAAAACAACGGTACAGATTGGAATTCTTGATTTCGATTTGTGGAAATCTGGAAAGAATCCGTTTTATCAGGTATACGAGCTGTGGGACACGGAGCATGACCGCGTTTTTACAAATAAAATGAAGCTTTGTGTACTGTCTTTACGGCAGGCAGAAAAAGCGGAAGAAAGAGAGCGACAGTCGGGCTTGTACGACTGGGCAAAAACGCTGACTGCAGAAACCTGGGAAGAACTACAGGGATTGTCAGAGAAAAATGAAAAAATAAAGGAGGCAGTGGAGACGATGATTACATTGACAGAGGACGAAAGAGTCAGAATTGAGTGTATGAGGCAGGAGAAGGCAGAGAGGGACTGGATCAACGCGATGAATTATGCTACGGAACAGGGAGAAGAGCGTGGTGAAGCTCGTGGAATGAAAATGGGAATTCAAAAAGGAATGAAACAGGAACGGGAAAATACGCTGAAGCTGGTTGCCAAAATGTCAGAGAATGGGGACACAGAGTATATCGCAAGGTTGATGGAGCCGGAAGTATTTGAGCAAATGGCGGCAAAGTATGGGATGAAAGCGTAAGAAATATAAGGTGTAAAAGGAAACCTGTAACAAAAAGCTGGCGGAAGAATGATGTAGCTTACGCTTCTCTGAAAGAAAGCAATAAAATAAGAAGTGGAGTTGAATGAGGCAGTGATCCCATGAAAAGTGGGTATCGCTGCCTTTTTTATAAATTATGGTTTGGTAAGTGCTTTTACTTCTTTTAAGACGATATTCTGTACTTCAGGACTGAGCTGTTCAAAGTAGGAAAGCAAAAGAATGGATTGATTGTTATGGGCAGAGGTGGGAAGAGAACTCATCGAGGGAAACAACGTACTTTGGAAAATACACGATATTCTCCAAAATGAGATTGATGTCCCGCATATTGCCGCCAAAGACCGCCTCGCGGATGCCGTGGTCGGCAATATCATACTTCTCATTGGTGGCAAGGATCTGTTTGTCCTGCAAGTCCTCCCGCTTTACCTGATAGAACAGGTAAAGCGGGAGGACTTGATATAGTTCAGAATTATTTCCGGGGCGACGGGGCGCTGCTCATTTTTCAGAACCTTTGCAAGAGAGGTCGCCGAGAAGGTCGTTCCCACATTGGCGATCAAAACTCATTCAACAGCCCCACAACTGTCCGCAGCTCTTCCGCCTTCACCTTATCCGGGAACTGGCCGGAGAGAACGCAGTTTTTGAAGTACTTGATCTCTTCTGCGTAGGCGTCGCTCTTGGGCAGGTTGATGGAGCCGGTATCGCCGGTGGCCTGCTCAGTCGGGGAATAGATGCTGCCGTTGTTTTCATAGATTTTGCATTCGCCCTTTTCGTAGGTAACGAGAGCGTCCTCGAACTGGAAGCGGTAGGAAGCGCCGAAGGGGTAAGCGGATGCGTACCAGGAAGCTTCGGTGGTAACGAAGAAGCCGGGAAATTCATATACAGCGGTCAGATAGTCCTGATTAGGCTGCTTTGCGCGGTGCTTCAGGGAAGCTTCCGGTTTGCCGAAGGCGTATACGAGGAAGTCAAGATCATGGATGTGCAGGTCGTAAGGAACAAGTCCGCTTCTCTTTTCATCCATCATCCAGTTGTCCCAGCTCCAGGCGGGATAGCTGCCGAGGCGTCCCATGTAGCCGGACAGGAGCTTTCCGTATTTGCCGGAATCGTAAAGCTCCTTGATCAGCTCATATTCGGGCCAGAAGCGCAGAACCTGTGCGATCATGAAGCAGACATTGTTTTCCTTTGCGGTGGAATATGCCAGCTCGATGTCCTCTTCTTTTAAGGAAATGGGTTTCTCGCTGAGGACGTGGATGCCCTTTTTCATTGCCTTGACTGCGGTGGGAACGTGCAGATAGGTGGGCAGGCAGATGTCCAGGATGTCCAGCTCTTCTTTTTCAAGCATTTCATCGATGGAGGTGTAGTGATGCGGCTCCGGATAAGGCTCCATCCGCTCCGGACGGATATCGCAGATTGCTGTGAGGGTGGTGTCCTCCATAGCGTTCCATGCAGGAATGTGTGCGCCGCTGATGCCGCCGACGCCGACTAAACCGATTTTTAACATGATGCTTCCTCCCCGTAAATTTCATCAATAATGTTTTGCAGATAAGTTCTGGATTCCAGAATGTCGGTCAGCTGCTGTGGACCGTCGATTTCCCGTTCGATGGTGACATAGGAGTTGTAGCCAAGCTCATGCAGCTTTGTAAAAACTGCACGGAAGTCTACTTTTCCCTGTCCAATGGGTGTTTCGGCACCGAGCTCATGTCCGTTTGTCGGATAGCAGCCGTCCTTTGCATGCAGGTTGCGGACGTATTTGCCGAAAACGTCAAGTGCGTCTGCCGGGTTTGCTTTTCCGTAAAGAATCAGATTTGCAGTGTCCAGATTCACATAAAGATTATCCGTGCCGACGGCTTCAAAGCAGCGCAGCATGGTAACGGGGGTTTCCTGGCCGGTTTCAAACAGCAGGCACTGCCCGTTTTTCTTCAGATGCTCTGCAACAGTGCGCACAGCGATGCAGAAGCTGCTGAAATTGGGATCATAGGGATTTTCCAGAATAAATCCCATATGGGTTACGACATCAGTGATGCCGAGCTTGTGGGCAAAATCTGCACCGTCGCAAAGGTTTTCGATCCGCATCTGTCGGTATTCCACAGGGACAAGTCCAAGGGTGAGCTGTCCGTCGTAAAAGTTCCATGCCGCAGGTCCGGTCCAGCCGCACCAGAATGCGGAAACGGTGATCTGGTATTGTTCCAAAAGTGTTTTTAAGATGCTTGCATTTTCGTCCGTCCAGGCGGCAGGATTCCAGGAAACCAGTTGACAGGAATCGAAGTTATGTTCCCGAAGCTGGGCGAATTTTTTTTCCATACCGTCGATCTCGGAGAAATTGACGCAGGTTCCGATTTTCATAGAAAGCTCCTTTTTAGGCAAAGAAAAATAGCTTTCATTGCCCTGAAATGATGATTTTTGGTTGTCTGGGAACTGCTTTTACAGTATCATGAAAAGCAGGAGAAGCCCATTATTTTTTTGACTCATTTTAGGATAATTTTTACCTTTTGCGGAGGACAGTATGATCGACGGATACAAGGAGCTGACGCCGGTAATCTATGGAGAAAATGCGATAAAATATCTGTATACCGAGCAGAAAAAGGCAGAGGGGGAAATCTGTTTTCTGCTGCACTGGCACGACCGGATGGAGCTGACCTATGTGACGGAGGGGACGCTGCGGTTTGTGACGGAAGGAGAGGAGTTTTTGGTTTCGGCAGGAGAGCTTGCAGTGGCGGGACCGGGGCAGATGCATGGCGGCTTTGCAGTGTCGGAAAAGGTCTGCTATCATACGGTCATGTTCGATGTGGAGCGGTTTTATAATGGAACGGCAGCGTCTGAAAAATATTTACGTTCTTTGGGAAATGGAGAGTTGACCTTTGTGGAAAAGATCGCAGGGAAAGAGGTTTCCGGGCTGCTGGAGCGTCTGGTGGGGCTGCTGGCCGGAAGGGATAACGGAAAAGACAGCAAAAGCTCGCTGGCAGCCATCGGAACGTTGTATGAAATTCTCGGATGCCTGATAGAATACGGCAGGTCAAAAAGCAGTGCAAAGGTCAGTCCGGACAGCGGGTTTGGTCAGATTTTAACCTATGTAAATCATCATTATACGGAAAAACTCAGCCCGGCGGCGCTGAGTGCGCAGTTTGGATATCATGAGGCGTATTTCTGCAGGCGCTTTCGGGAGCTGACAGGCATTACCTTTTCGGAATATGTCCGTGCGCTTCGGATGGAGTATGCACAGAAGCTTTTGAAGGAATCAGAGGATGAGGTAGGGACAGTGGCCTGGAAATGCGGCTACCCGGACGGAAGCTATTTTACACGGGAGTTTCGGAAGATGTATGGGTTTACACCATCGCAGTTCCGGCGGATGACGCGGTGAACTGTAGCGTTTCGGCAGATGTGAGGAAACACAGCAGTGAAAAAAAGCTGTACAACAAAAACACCGCAGTCTATAATGAAAAAAACGGATCGGGAGGGAGAAAATGTTATGCAGGCATTATTTGATGCCGTAAACGCGATTTGCGGCAAAATTCAGGTTGTATCAGATCTGTTCTGGGAGTTTCCGACCAACTTCGGATGGTATGCGGCGATCCCGATCTTTGGAAATTTCAGTCTGGCGATCATTTTGCTGGTCGGTACTGGAATTTTTCTGACATTTCGGTTCCGGTTTGTACAGGTGCGGAAATTTAAGTACGGCTTAAAAGTGCTCCTTCACAGCAAAGCAGCGACGAAGACCGGTATTTCAGCGCTGGCGGCATTTTTGCTGTCTACGGCGATGCGGGTAGGACCGGGAAATATTCTTGGTGTGACGGGTGCGATTTCGATCGGTGGTCCGGGCGCACTGTTCTGGATGTGGCTGTCGGCGTTTTTCGGGATGTCCACAGCCTTTGCAGAATCCACGCTGTCCCAGATTTTTAAAGAGAAAAGAGATGGGCAGTATGTCGGAGGACTTCCTTTTTATGGAAGAAGACTGTTAAACAATGCGGCGTGGGCAGGTGTTGCGCTGAGCGTGCTCTACATTGTCTATGCCTTTTTGTGCTTCCCGGCGCAGGGCTTTAATACCATCTCTGCAGTCGGTGCCATTGCAAATGAGATCACCGGGACGACGATTGCGACCAATTCGACGTTGTATTGGATTTCCTTCGTGGTACTGATCCTGATTGCTGCGCTGATCAGCTTTGGTGGCATTAAAAAAGTGACAAAGGTAACGGATCTGCTGGTTCCTGTGATGGCGGTGATCTATGTGCTGACCGTAGTTGTGCTGGTTGTCTGTAACTTTACGCGGATTCCGTGGTTTTTTCAGGCAGTATTTGGACAGGCATTTTCGCCGGATGCCGTATTTGGCGGAGCCTTCGGCACAGTCCTTAGCCAGGGCATCAAACGCGGCCTGATGTCCAACGAGGCAGGTCAGGGTACCATCACGATGCCTGCGGCGGCTGCGGATGCAAATCATCCCTGCGATCAGGGCTGCGTTCAGGCCATCGGCGTTTTTCTGGATACGATTGTGATCTGTACGCTGACCGGATTTGTGGTGATTATGGGAAGGATGTGGACGACAGACCGTGCGGCAGAGTGGTTTGATATGGGCAAGCTGGACAAATTTCTGGCATCCTGCGGAGAGCTGACCGGACAGAGCGGCGCTTATCAGATCGTAACGTTTTTAGTGAGCATCTGCTTTGGTCTGTTTGCATTTACCTGTCTGATCGGCTTTATGTCCTTTACGGAAATGTGCGCGGTGCGGATTTCTTCGCGCAAGGGTTTTATTGTTCTGATCCGGCTGCTGTGCCTGTTCGTCATTTCCTTTGGTGTCATTACCAATATCGCGGGAATGGATCTGGGCGCGCTCTGGGATTTAAGCGATTTTGCCAATATACTGATGGTTTACTGCAACCTGCCGCTGCAGTATCTTGGTCTGAAGTATGTAACCCGGGCGTGGAAGCACTTCGAAAAACAGGACGGCACGCCCTTTACGTCTGAAATAGCAGGAATCGATGTGCCGGTCTGGGAGGAAAAAGCCGGAAAAGCATAACGGGTACTTTCACAGAAAGAAAGGCTGACGCGGTCAGAAAAAACAGCCGCCGGGGCGGCAGAATGGGAGGGTATATGGATTACGCACTGTATCAGAAAATTTCAAAGGTCACGCTGGGAAAGCAGCCGGCAGACCTGGTGTTAAAAAATCTGAAGCTGGTGGATGTATTTACAGGGGAGATCGTGGAGTCAAACGTGGCAGTTAAGGACGGTCTGATCGCGGGGGTGTCGAGACGTTACCGCGGAAAAAAGGAGATCGACCTCGGTGGAAAATATCTTGCGCCGGGCTTTATCGACGCACATCTGCATCTGGAATCCACCATGGTTACGCCCAACGAGCTGGTCAGCACGGCGGCACGTTTCGGGACGACGACATTTATCGTAGATCCCCATGAGGCGGCGAATGTCAGCGGTGCAGCCGGGATTGACTATATTCTTGATCAGACGGAAAAATCTCCGGCGAACGTCTACGTCATGATGCCGTCCTGTGTACCGGCGACGCATGTGGACGATAACGGCGGTATTTTTTCCGCAAACGATATGTATCCGTACGTCCGCAATCCGCGGGTTCTGGGACTGGGGGAAGTGATGGATGATCCGGGGGTTATCAACGGCGACGAGAGCATGTTTTCCAAACTGCTGCTGTTTGAAAACCGGACGATTGACGGACATGCCCCTTATCTGCCGAACCGGGAGCTGAGCGCTTACAAGATGGCGGGGGTGGATACCGACCATGAAGCGACCAGCTTTGAATACGCGCTGGAAGAAGTGCGCCGCGGCATTCATGTCCATATCCGCGAGGGCAGCGCGGCCCATAACCTGAAGGATATCGTAGAGGGCATTGTCCGCACCGGAATCGATACGGAATATTTTTCCTTCTGTACGGACGACAAGCATATCGAGGACATTTTACGGGACGGCCATATCAGCTACAACGTAAAGCTTGCGGTTTCCCTCGGCATGAATCCGGTTCAGGCGATCAAAATGGCGACGATCAACACTGCAAAATGCTACGGCTTAAAGCATCTGGGCGCGATTTCCCCGGGCTTCCAGGCGGACTTTGTTGTGCTGGATAATCTGCAGGATCTGAATGTGACAGATGTGTTCTATAAAGGAAAGCTTGTAGACCGGAATGCGCCGATCCGTGTAAAAACGTGTGGCAGAGCGTTGAAACATACGGTACACCTCGACAAGGTGAAGGCAGAGCAGTTTGTGCTTCCGATTGGAAAAAAGAAAACCCATGTAATCGGCATCAATCCGTCCCAGATTACCACAGAGGATCTGGCGGTTTCCCTGCAGCCTGCGGCAAATTATGTTCCGACGGACGGCTATTCCAAGGTTGCGGCTGTGGAGCGGCATCATAATACCGGAAAAATCGGCGTTGCAGTGGCAAAGGGCTACGGCATCCGAAACGGCGCAGTGGCATCTTCCGTATCCCACGATTCCCATAACATCATCGTCATCGGGGACAATGACCGCGACATGGCATTGGCAGTCGACGAAATCATCCGAACGCAGGGCGGTTATACCGTTGTGGAAAACGGCGAAGTATTCGAAACGCTGCCGCTTCCGATCATGGGACTGATGAGCGACGCCGGGTTTGAGTCCGTCAATGAGACTTTGGGACGGATGATTAAAAAAGCGCATGAAATGGGCGTTCCGGCGGATATCGAGCCGTTCATCACATTATCGTTTTTGGCACTTCCCGTCATTCCGACGCTGCGCATTACGCCGCGCGGTCTGTGCCTGCTGACCGCGAAGGGACCGGAAATTCTGCAGGAGTAAAGCCAGACTGGAAAGCGCCTGCAAAAAAAGTTTTTATGGAGGAACTTATGGATATAAAAGAAAAAATTCATGAACTGTCAGAGGAAATGATTCAGAATCTGGGACGTCTGGTTGCGGTGGATTCCCAGCTCGGCACGCCCGAAGAAGGCAAGCCCTTTGGCGAAGGCCCGGCAAAAGCCCTTGAGGTTGGCTTAAAAATTGCTGATGAGCTCGGCTTTCAGACGGTCAATCTGGACAACTACTGCGGCTATGCAGAGATGGGCGAAGGAAAAGAGATTATCGGTATCGCCGGACATCTTGATATCGTGCCGGTGGGAGGCGACTGGACTCACGATCCCTTCGTGCTGACCCGTGAGGGCGATTATGTATATGGCCGTGGAACGACCGACGACAAGGGACCTGTTCTGGAAGCACTTTATGCGATGAAGCTGCTGCGGGATTCCGGCGTGAAGTTAAATAAAAGAGTCCGCCTGATCATGGGCTGTAATGAGGAAACCGGTTCGAAGTGCATGGCGCATTATAATGAAGTGGAAGAGGAGCTGTCCTGCGGCTTTACGCCGGACGCGAACTTCCCCTGCATCCACGGCGAAAAGGGCCACATGTCAATGATGGCGTATTCCAAACATACGAAGATCCTTTCCATGAACGGCGGTTTTGTTACAAATGCGGTTTGCGATTCCTGCACGACAGTGATTCCTGCGGCAGCAGGTCTGAAGGAAAAGCTGGAGAAAGAGCTGGCTGAGACGAAGCTTCAGGAGTACCGCGTGACAGAAGAAAACGGAAAGATCACGATTTATGCAAAGGGAGTGCCTGCACATGCCAGCACGCCGACGTTGGGGGTCAATGCGGCAGGTGTAACCTTTGAGTGCCTGGAAAAGGCAGGCTTTGAAGATGATTTTGTCACCTTTTATAATACCCATCTTGGAACTGCCTGCGACGGCTCCGGTATCGGCTTAAAGGTTTCCGATGCATATGGCGACCTGACGTTCTGCAATGGTATCGTTAAAACTCAGGACAGCGTGATTTCCTGCACGATTGATATCCGTGTTCCGGTTACCTTAAAGCCCGACGAGGTCCGCAGGCTGTGCGAGGATAAGCTGGAGGATGAGAACGGACGGATCGAGATTCTGGACATCGGCGATGGATTATTTTTCCCGAGAGAGTCCCCTCTTGTAGAGGCCCTGTACAAGGCGTATGTAGATGTGACCGGCGATACTGCAAACGAGCCGATGGTCATCGGCGGCGGAACCTATGCGAAGTCCCTGAAAAATATCATCGCCTTCGGTCCTGAAAAGCTCGGAATCGATTATCGCATTCATGGTGCGGACGAGTATATCCTTGTATCCGGCATGGAGGAAGCGGTGCTGGTATACATGGAAGCCATTAAGAACCTGCTGGCGATTTAAGTATTCCTGTATGGATTAGGATTTTTACCTGCACATTTCTTGACTAATATACATTGAAAATGTATAATTATTCATCGTGGCAGGAAGATATATGCTCAGAGGGGCTGCAGCTGCCATAAAAAAAGATTCATGGTCATTAAAGTTTCAGCAAAATAAAGGAGTAATCACAAATGGCAAGTTTATGGGGCGGAAGATTTGAAAAAGACATGGATGATATTGTAAAAAAATACAATGCATCTATTTTCTTTGACCAGAGAATGTACAACGAGGACATCGACGGCAGCATCGCGCATGTGACCATGCTTGGAAAGCAGGGCATCGTATCCAATGAGGAAAAAGATCAGATCATCGCAGGTCTGGAAGAAATTCGCAAGGAGATTGCGGAAGGAAAGATCCTGTTTACCGTAGAAGACGAAGACATCCATATGGGCATCGAGAGCCGTCTGATCGACAAAATCGGCGATGTGGGCAAAAAGCTCCATACTTCCAGAAGTCGTAACGACCAGTGTCAGGTAGATATTCGCCTGTATCTGCGAAAAGAAATTTATGAGATTTTGAACAGCCTGTGCTATCTGGAAAGCGTAATTCTGGAAAAGGCGGAAAAATATGAAGATAAGATTACAGTAGGCTTTACCCATCTTCAGCACGCACAGCCGATCACGATCGGTTTTGTTTTTATGGCATATTTCCAGATGTTTAAAAGAGATATTGAACGTCTGACGGATACGCTGGAGCGTCTGAACTATAATCCGCTGGGGGCGTGTGCACTGGCAGGAACAACGATGCCCATCGACCGTCATTTGACGAGCGAGCTGCTTTCTTTTACTGCACCGACGGAAAATGCCATGGATACAGTCAGCGACCGGGACTACAGCCTGGAATTTTTGTGCGACGCTTCCATTTCCATGATGCACTTGTCCCGCTGGGCGGAGGAATTTGCATGGTGGAACTCTTCCGAGTTTTCCTATATCGCAATCGACGACAGCTTCTGCACCGGCAGCAGCATTATGCCCCAGAAGAAAAATCCGGATATGGCGGAGCTGATCCGCGGCAAGGTTGGTCGTGTATATGGCGATCTGATGCAGCTGTTGACCGTTATGAAGGGAACTCCACTTGCTTATAACAAGGACTTCCAGGAGGATAAGGAGAGCCTTTTCGATGCGATCGACACCTGGAAAGCGACGATTGATATTTTTGCAAAGATGCTGGACAAGACCGAATTCCGGATGGATCAGATCGAAAAACAGCTTGGAAAAGGCTTCTTAAATGCGACGGATATTGCAGAGCATTTTGCAAAGCAGGGCATTCCGTTCCGGGAAGCACATGCTATCGTAGGACATATGGTAAAAGTATGTGAGAAGAAGGGCTGTGACCTTGAAGATCTGACAGACGAAGAGCTGCAGGCGATCGACAAGCGCGTGACAAAAGAGCTGCTGGGGGACATCAGCATCAAGTCCTGTGTCAATGCCCGCGTATCCTTCGGAGGAACGGCACCTTCTGAGGTACATCGTCAGATCGAGGTTGGCCGTCAGTGGTTAAACAGCCTGGAACGGTAAGGAAGCAAGCGCACGCTGTCGGCGGCGATCATGGAAATTCATGAAAAAGCGACGAATCAGGAATTGAACTTTGAAAAATTACGATCGAGCATAAATTTGTGCTGCGAGGTGTGTTTATGGGACACCTCAGATGCTATGATGGAACCAGATAAGAAAAATTCTTACTGGTTCTTTTTCAATTCCGACAAAGATGTCTGTGGACGGAAAAGGCAAAGAGGATCCTGTAGACAAAAGCGATCCGGACAGGCGTGTCTGGCTATAGAATGGAGGTTTCTATGAGAAAGAATTCTTTTGGTGAAACAGTTATTCTGGTTATGATGGTAATCGGTATTTTCCTTTTGGTGGGTATGATCTGTGATGAAAGCGCCAAGAACAAATGTATCCTGAAAGGCTGTGATAATAAGCGTGCACCGGGAAGCAGCTACTGCTATCTTCATAAATCCTACGGCAAAACTTCTTCCGGATCTTACACAAAGTCTTCCGGGACAAAATCATCCGGCGCAAGTTCAAACAGTACATCTGGATATTCAAACTCTTATAAGAAAAGTTCCGGCAGCTACAGCGGCAGCAAGACAGGGACATCCGGCGGTACATATTCTGGCAGCAAATCAAAAAACTCCGGCAGTTCGAAAAAGAGCAGTTATTACGACGGCTACGATGATGGCTATGACGATGTCTATATGGACGGTGATTATGATTATGACAGATATGACAGAGATTCCGACTATGCGGACGGAGTAGATGATGCATTGGATGAATTTGACGGAGACTGGTAAAAAGAAAAGCATCGTCCGTTAAACGGATTTTATATACCCCTTCATATATTCCAGCATCGCGGTTGCCGTTGCGTTGAGCGTCGTGTTTTTCAAATAACACAGATATGTCTGACTGTATAGGGCAGGGGCCAGCGGGACGAGCTTTAAATGCTGCCCGGAGGCGTAGAAGTGCCGGTTTGTCAGCAGGGAAATTGCCATATGCTGTGCGACGAGATCGAAAATAGAATCCATGCGCTTGCTTTCCAGTTTTTTGATATGCTTGCTCAGGGTGGATTCGTTCATAAAAAGAAGCTCAGAAGCTTCCCAGAAATTCTGGGTTTCTGCAAGCGCTAAAAATTCCTTTAAACTCGCAGTGTCCATTGTATTATCCTTTCCACTCATTTATGCGCACGCTTTTTGCGCATGTCAGTGGTTAAGCAGCCTGGAACGGTAAGGCAGCAAGCAGAAAGTAGCTCTTGCCGACAAGAGGATTTTGCTGGTAGAGGGTAACGGGCTGAACGCGCATGTTGCAAAACTGATGGAGGTTCCGGGAGAAATTTTTTAAAGGACATGGAATTCCTGAACTGTTTGTTGTTCTGACAACATAATGTTTTCGAAAGCTGTTTATAATAAACAATGTCATGATGCCAGGGTCACAAGGTCTAAGCCCACATGAGCTTGCTCATGGGTGGGTGAAAGACCTCTTGACATGCTCCTATCGGGACGGATTGTGGGAGTGCGCGGCACGGAACAATCCGCAGGCATCAAGGTCGGGGGCTTTTGCCCCGACATCATGTCATCTGATTACGAAGAAACGCAAGATACAAACCAGGACAGGAGGCATTTGAAATGAGTCAGAAAGACAGAACAGAGATGGAGAAGAAAACGTTCCATGCGGCAGAAACTTTCAATGGCCGCACGGAGCAGTTAAAAGAATATTTAAGGCGTCTGGGTGCAGGCGAGGCGCTGGAAAGTGTCCGGGCAGATTTTGTAAAGCAGTTCAGCGATGTTGAGGCGTCTGAAATCATGCAGGCGGAACAGGAGCTTTTAAAAGAAGGAACGCCGCTTACAGAGGTTCAGAAACTCTGTGACGTGCATTCAGCGCTGTTTCACGGTGCAACGAAAGAAGAACGGATCGCCAATGCGGAGAAAGAGGTCGAGGCATCCAGGAAGAGAATCGCAAATGCAGAAGACGGAGCTGATGCGTCTTTGAAAAGGGAAAAGCTGCAGGAAGAGCTGGCAAAACGCGAAAAATTTGAAAAAAAGGAATATTCGGACAAGCATACAAAAGCGGCGGAGCTGATCGCAATTGTCGGACATCCTCTTTACACGTTTACGAAAGAAAACGAAGCGCTGGCAGAGCTTTTAAAGCAGTTTAAAGAATCCCGGTCGGAAGAACTTTTGTTAAAAATCCGGGACTTATCGGTTCATTATGCGAAAAAGGGCGATCTGTTATATCCGCAGTTAAAGGTAAAATACGGTATTTCCGGTGCGTCTGATGTGATGTGGACAGTGGATGATGAAATCCGGGACGATCTGGGCATACTGATGAAGGAAAGTCCACGAAGTGCGGACTGGAATACGCGCTTGGACGGCGTATTAAAACGCGCGGAGGAAATGATTTACAAAGAGCAGAATATTTTGTTTCCGCTCTGTGCCGTAAATTTTACAGAAGACGAGTGGAAAGGTATCTATCAGGACGCGAAGGATTATGCGGTTTGCTTTGGGGCAGAGCCGGAGGTGTGGGACAGAGCGGAGAATGTTGGACGAAGTGAGTTTGGCTGGCAGCGCAGCGCAGATGGACAGCAGGGCTCTGCAGGGCAGAAAAACGCCGCCGGTGAAATTGTGATGCCGGGCGGGCACATAACACTGGAACAGTTTACCGCGCTTTTAAATACGGTTCCGCTGGAAATCAGTTTTATCGATACGGAAAATATCAATCGTTTCTTCAATGAAGGTCCGAAGGTGTTCAAACGCCCTGCAATGGCGATTGATCGGGAAGTATTTTCCTGTCATCCACCCAAAATTGAACCTATGGTACGCGCAATTATCGAGGATTTTCGCAACAACAAAAGGAATCGTGTCCCTGTCTGGATGGAGAAAGGCGGACGCACGATGCTGGTAACTTATATGGCTGTCCGGGATAAGAACGGAAAGTACCTCGGTACGGCGGAATTTGTGCAGGATATGGAGTTTGCAAAGGAGCATTTTGGCAAATAGGCCCAGACGGGGAGCGGCCAGCGTCGCTAATTTTCAGCGTATAAGTCCGGCGAACTTCACAGCGTAAAGGCGATAAAGCAGTTTAAGATGGCGCTGCTTCTGACGCTGGAATAAGCAGGCAGGTGCGATTTCTTAAAAGAAAATGGGCCGGTTTTTCTGAAACTTTTGGCAGCAAACAATAGAATGCACGCTCTGCGGGCATTCTATTGTCATGAATTGAAAAAGGTGATGCAGAATCTTGAAAACAGGGGATTTTGCATCACCTTTTTTGCGGAGTTTATAGTACAATGATGACGAAAGGCAGGAAACAGCTATGTCACTATTTAAGAAAAAATCATCTGCAAAATCCTATGATAAAGACACACAAAAACCTGTGATTAAAGCCAGTATCTGCAATGGGGAACAGGTTGCCGGCTTCAAGGATCTCCATACCGGGAAATTCGAAGAAGTGATGCTGATCTGCAGCGCAGCCGATCTTGACGCTTTCAGGGCCATGTACGGGATAACAGAAGAAATCACCAAAGAATACTGATTTACGAAAAGAGGGAACAACCATTGAGCGAAACATCAGAAAAACGGCTCGAAAAAGTCCGTTTCATGAACATGTGCATGATTCAGGACGGCAGAGGAAATGTGCTGGCGCTGGATAAAGTAAACGACAGCTACACCGGAACGACCTTTCCAGGCGGTCATGTGGAACCAGGAGAATTATTTTTTCAGTCTATGATCCGGGAGGTTTGGGAAGAAACGGGACTTACGATCGAAAATCCGGAATTTCGCGGGCTGTACCACTGGCATAAAGACGGCGTACATCATGTGATAACGCTCTACCGGGCGTACACTTTTTGCGGCGAACTGGAAAGCTCCGAAGAAGGACGGGTATACTGGATTTCGCTGGAAGAATTGAAGACAAAAAAACTTGCATCAGGGATGGAGTACGTTCTGGAGATGATGGAGTCAGAAACGATAAAAGAATGCTATGTACGCCGGGAAGCAGACTGGTATGTGGGGAATGTGCATTGATTTATTGGAGAAATTGCAGCCGCGGGTCAGGGACAGCGCTTTAAAAATTTACAATCGAGCATAAATTTGTGCTGCGAGGTGTGTTTATGGGACATCTCAGATGCTATGATAGAACCAGATGGCTTAAAATGTATCGCAAATGCAGAATATGTCCTGGAAGGCTATCTTTGCCACGATAAGACCGTCAGAGAGGATATTAATTCCAATACCGGTAAGGCGATGCCTGAGTTTCCCGGCTATACCGGTGATGCAAAGCCTGCGCTTCCTGTCATCAAGATTACTGCGGTAACCCACAGAAAGAATCCAATCATACAGTTTAAGAAGAGCTCCAAAAACGATGAGGGCCGTCAGCGCAACGCAGCGCTGCTCGCGTTCTCCGCATTTTCCGAGTTAAAGCATGTATTCCTGGTAGACGAGGATGTGGATATCTTCGATATGAGTGATGTAATGTGGGCAATGACGACAAGATTCCAGGCGGATGTGGATATGATCTCGATTCTGGGCTGCCACTGCCATGTGCTTGACCCATCCAACGACCATGCCCTCGATCCTTCTATCCGCGTTCACGGAATTGCTTGCAAGGCGATTTTCGATTGCACGGTTCCGTTCGATCAGAAAGAGAACTTTGTCAGAAGCAATTTCATGGAAATCGACAAAGATAAATGGGCAAAAGAGCTCGCGTTCTAAAAAGATAATGAGGAGGAAACTGACATGCCGGTTGGTGTAATTGTCGACGCGCTCGCTGTTGTAATTGGCGGTATCGTAGGCGCTGTTGTAGGAAAAAAACTGAAAAAAGACTTTATTGACAACATGAATCTGATTCTGGGCTGCTGCTCCATGTGTATGGGCGTCAGCACGATCGTATTGATGCAGCACATGCCTGCAGTTGTTTTTGCGATTATTCTCGGTACGGGACTGGGACTTGCGGTTCATTTTGGCAAGCTGATCAACAAGGGCGGACTTGCTCTGCAGAAAGGCATCAGTCGTTTTGTAAAAACCTCTTCCGATGTGCCGGAAGCAGAGTTTGAGGCTACTTTAGTAACCTGCATTACGCTGTTCTGCGCGAGCGGAACCGGAATTTACGGCTCCATTATCGCAGGTATGTCCGCAGACCACAGCGTCCTGATTGCAAAGGCGATTCTGGATCTGTTCACCGCAGTTGTATTTGCCTGCACGCTGGGCATGGTAACTGCAGCAGTAGCGATTCCACAGTTTATCATTTTCTTTATCCTGTTTTTACTTGGCGGCCCGATTTACAACGGACTGGATCTTGGAACCAATACCTACATCATCAACGACTTCAAGGCGTGCGGCGGCTTTATCATGCTGGCGACCGGCTTTAGAATGTGTAAGATCAAGCAATTTCCGGTAGCGGATATGATTCCGGCTATGGTTTTGATTTTCCCGATCGCAATTTTCTGGAATGACTGTGTAACTCCGGCTGTCAACATGCTTGCAGGAATGGTGCATTGATGAAAAAAAGACTGGTTGTGGGAATCAGCGGCGGCAGCGGAATTCCACTGGAGACAGAGCTGCTTTCCCAGCTTCGGAAAATGGAAGAGATCGAAACGCATCTTGTATACACGAGAGGTGCAGAGGTTACGGCAGCGCAGGAATCGGAACTGTCGATGGAAGAAATCTGCGCGCTGGCAGACGTTGTTTATGACAATAAGGATATCGGTACGGCGATTGCGGGCGCGTGACGGCGGTGCGCCGCCGCGTAGCGAAGCTGCAGAAAGAGTATATGATACAATCAAAAAGCCTCTGGATGGAGAAATCTCTACAGAGGACTTTTTGCGTCCCGCCGTATCGGAGAATTTTGTGCGGCAGGACGTTTTTTGCCTGTACTGCCGCAGAGTGTGGTATACTATAGAAAATGTGCAGGAAAATGGGCTGCAAAAGCCATCCTGGAAAGGGGAAATAGAGTATGAAAGAGTTTTATATCACAGACGACGGCATTCAGCTGCATGCAAAGCTGGACATGCCGGAGGAAAAAGAAAAGTGCCCGCTGGTTATCGTGTTTCATGGTTTAACCGGCAATATGGAGGAACGGCACATCACTGCTGTTTCCAGCGCAATGAATGAAATCGGATTTGCGACACTGCGCGTCGAACTGTACGGACATGGAAAAAGCGGTGGTGCCTTTGAACAGCATAATCTGATGAAGTGGATTAACAATGCCATGACTGTGACGGATTATGCAAAGACGCTGGATTTTGTGACAGACCTTTATATCTGCGGACATTCCCAGGGCGGACTGCTTACAATGCTGGCAGCAGGAATGCGGGCGGATGATTTTAAGGCAGCGATTCCGCTGTCTCCTGCAATTGTAATCCCGGATGGTGCGAGAAAAGGAAATCTGCTTGGTCAGCCCTTTGATCCGGAGCATGTTCCTGATATGCTGGAATGGGGAGACCGGCATCTGAGCGGCAATTATATCCGCACAGCACAGCTTCTGGATGTAGACGAGGCGATCCGCAAATATGAAAAGCCGGTGCTTTTGGTTCATGGAGATGCAGATGAGGCAGTTCCTATAGAATACTCCATTGATGCAGCGAAAAAATATAAAAATGCGGAGCTGGTACAGATTCCCGGAGACACACACTGCTACGATGAACATCTTGATCAGGTGACTGCAGCGGTGAAGAAATTTCTCGGCGAGATGGAGAACAGGGAAGGGTGACATAACAATAGAATGCTCTCAGAGCGTGCATTCTATTGTTTGTCGGTGCAGTTGTTTTACTACAGTTATCGAGTAATTAAATATTATTCAAAATATTGTCTCAGCCCTTTGTTTACAAGGGGCTGAGCTTTTTGCATCTCATGCCCCTCGTTTCTCGTGAGCTTGTTTTGGGCTCATAATACCGTTTGGACTTACGACTTTGAACTTTGTAGCATTTGGCCCCGTGTTATTTAACATGGCTGCCGGGGTGGCGGTTTCGTCCAAACGGTGCTGATTCTGCATCATATCCACTACTTCCTGATGCTTGTTCGGATACAGATGAGAGTAGATGCAGAGGACAGTCTTGAATTGTGGTAAACGGAGTATTAAAGATAGTTTGAAATGTGCTGAACATAAGTGAAATCCAGTAACAGATTCTCGAAAAAAATGTGCTTAACGATGAGTTTAGCATTGTTAAGCACATCTTTGTTAATCTGTTGTTCTATCAATACGATTTCTTTTTAATTACATTTATTAAGCTTCCTTCGTTTTATACTTTAAAAATCCAACTACTGTACAAATAATTCCTGTAAGCAGACTTATACACAGGACAATTCCCCCTGCACCATACACATCATCAAGACATCCATGCATCACAAGAAAAAGAGGTGTCGCATAAATAAATATTGCGCTCATTCCCATTAAGAACATCCTAAGAATCACAGGCATTCCCCAACAAACTGCCGATACAATCACAGTTGCAAAAGAAGTATTATAATTAGCTGATATGACCAATGTAATTGCACACAAAAGGGAAAGTCCTTGCAGTCCAAATAATAATAGTCTAACTAAGTATTGAGGGAAATTCACTTGATATACAGCCCGCAACATCTTCTCTCCAAGTACTATCCCTGTCATGTTGGTAAAGCCATCCATTCCGTAAACCAAGTTGCACAAAATAAAATCCAGCAGAACAATTCCAATAAAAACAGTAGCAGTCAATAAAAATGCTGCAAAAACCTTCGAATACACATCTTTCCGCCGCCCCTCCTCTGTTGTAAAAATAAGTGGCAGCATTTTTGTCTGCCCTTCTTTCGCAAATACCGTTGAGACGCTGCATATAACCACGATACTGCCTAAAATAAGTCCAAACTGTAATAAGTCCACAAAAGCACGCCATCCCTTTACATACTCTAAAGCAGGAGTAATCCCTCTGTTTTCACACACTTTTCCAAGCTCTGATTCTTCCAGCGTATATATTTGCGTGGGAAGTATTTGCGCTTGCCAGCTTCCATCTGTGAAGTACAAAACAACAAAATCATTCAAATAATTTCCATCTCTCCAGTTTGGCATATTCTCACCTAACTTAGATGGAATCCCATATTTTTTTATAATCTGGTCTATTTTTTCGTCTGTGATGATTCCTTCAAATTCTTTTGTAATTTTTCGATTTACCTGTACCGCCTCATAGCCGGAATATGATTTTTCTCCTATTACTGCAAGCTCATCCCCAACTTCTGCGAACCAAAAAAATATCATCATTAACCCTATTACAGAAAGAACTCCCCATAAAAAAACTTTCTCATGGTACAACTTGTAAATTTCCATTTTAAACAACCGCATTCTTTTTCCCTCTAAGCACCTGTGTGTAATAAAGGTATGCATCTTCCAATGTTGCTTCCGTAGTTTCAGCGTTTTTCGTAGGCTGTATATCAGAAACAATACGCAACTCCACGTTCTCGCCGCTGTTCCGTAAGTTGCTTACCACATATTTTTCATTCAACCTCTGTACCTCACATTCCGGAACAACACATTTCCAGACATATCCCTGCACGTCAGCATTCATCTCATTCTCTGTTCCCTGCCGGATAAGTTCTCCGTTTTTCATCATCAGAATACAATCCGCGATATATTCAATATCTGATACAATGTGGGTAGACAGCAGCACGATCCTGTTTTTTCCCAAAGAGCTAATAGTATTACGGAATCGCACCCGTTCTTTAGGATCAAGTCCTGCTGTAGGTTCATCCAAAATCAAAATGTCCGCTTCATTCAAAAGAGCCTGTGCAATACCGATTCTTCGGAGCATCCCGCCAGAATATGTTTTGAGTTTTTTATTTTTGACATCCTTCAAGTCAACCAATTCCAACAATTTCTCTACCCTTCCTTTTGCATACTCTCTCGGAAGTGCTTTCAGAGCCGCCATATAATTCAAAAAACGAACTGCGGTAAAATCTCCATAATATCCAAAATCCTGTGGCAGGTATCCCAATAACCGGCGATATTCTGCGCCCATATCCGATATACGGATATTATCACAGGTAATACTTCCGTTTGTCGGCTGTAAAATTCCGCAAATCAACCGCATCAATGTTGTTTTTCCTGCTCCATTTTCCCCCAATAAACCATAGACTCCATTTGTAAATGTGAATGTGAATCCTCTGACTGCATCTTTCTCCCTATACCTTTTTTGTACATCCACCAGATTTAATTCATGCATAATATTTCTCCTTTTATCATTTCTGCAAATAACTTTTTGAGTTGTAGGGCAAATAAACTTCCCAATATAAAACAAGCAATTCCCCACGCTCCAAGTGATACCGCTGAAAATGCTGTAGGAACCGCAGAGAATACAGTATATCCTATCGCCAGAAAAACACTGTTGATAAAAAGAAAGTATCTGTTTTCCCGTCCGATTTCTGTAGACAGGATTCCCATTGACACGATATTAGACAGAAAAAATGCTGTCATCATATATAGTCCAAGCTGTAAAACACCAATATTCAGGGAACTTCCAATACAGAGAATAATCAATATAAATATTGCAAGATTTACGCTGCCGACAATTACCATATAGACTGCAACACTCTGTTTTGTACTGAAATAGCAGCTTGCTCCCAACTCTGCCATTCTGCCAAAAAATAATTTATCAATTAAAAATACAGTGAGAACAGCAATTCCAGAAACACCTATCATGCAGGCAATTATCATTGTATTTATGTCTGCCCCTGTTCGCTGTAGCAGCAGTAATATACCTATACAAAAACAAACAGCTATTGCATACAAAATAAGAAATGACTTATCCATATATAAAAAATGGCTGAATAAAATTTCTCTTTGATTTAGTACCGGAATTTTTTGCTGTTTTAGCTCCCTTGTCATAGAAGTAAGCACCTGTTGTTTTCTTGATTCCTGAATCGCAATCTGTTTGTCAGCCTGTAAAAAAAGCTCTTTGATTTCACGATTTTCCATTTTCGTCCTCCATCATTTTCTTTAAATGCTGTACACCCAAGCGAAACCTTGACTTTATGGTTGAAACACTACATCCCATCATCTTTGCTATATCCTTAAATTTCAGTTCTTCATAAGTACGTAAAATCACAACCTCCCTGTTTTCCGGTGATAGTTCGCTTAACAATTTCTGCAAATAAATAGAATTTTCTGTGTTTTGTATGCTGTCCTTTTGAACGGGGATTTTTTCAAGTATTTCCCACTCATAAGAATGACTGCGTTCTTTTTGCATCCTAAAATAGCTGAAACACAGATTCCTTGCAATCGTCAGTAAATATCCTTTTAAGTTGTGTTGACGATAAGCCGAACTGTATTTTATAAATTTCAGAAATGTTTCCTGTGTGATATCATAAGCATCATCCTCGCTCTGAATCATATACAAGCAGAATCGAAAAATATCTGCATAATACAGTTCAATCAAGTCGCTTAATGCTTCCTGATTTCCACCATAAACTTTTTGCATTAGTTCCTTGTCTGTCATAGTGTTTCTCCCATCGTAAAACGTCTTACATACTATATAACCATTATGAACCTTAAAAAGTTCACAAAAATATAAATTTGCAAAAACATATGAAAAGAATAATCTCTTAATTTCCAAATCATTTTCTATACTGTCTGTCACATTAGTGCAACAGACAGTACTCTCTCTAATAATGGTTTTCCCATCCACATGCTTTTTGTGAATTGCCATATCCGCACACATTCCAGCGGAAGTGAAATTTTCTGCAATATACTTCTGCAAAAGTGTAATCTGGTCTTCTCTTGAAAGCTCAACCGGAAGTGCCACTTCAATTTTCCTTGCAAGCTGGGCATCCGATTTCTTTTCCACTTTCTGCACCTTTTCCAGAGCTTCGGCTGACTATCTTAATGGAAAGATGAAAAATCGCCATCGTACCACCTCCCCGTATGATATTGAGAAACCGTATAGGCGGGTTTTGCTTTACCATTTTGCCGTATCCGGCACATAGGCGTCTGCAAGACCGCTCTCTGCGAAGAGTGCGATGCAACTGCATAAGTTGCTGTCATCCAAGTACACAACTTGGTCTGGCTGCACCGGCAAACATGTTTGCCGGTTGTCGCGGCAGTCGCCAAATTGACATGCTTGCATGTCAGCTTGGCTCGTTGCTCGCGCAAATCCCCGCTGACGGAACGAGCCCGGCAAGCAAAGCGCAGACCGGTTGCCACCTGTGGCAAACTTATACAAGACAGGCTCTGCCTGTCTATAAGTGCGCCCTTCTCTCTAACGAGAAAAGGGAATTGCAAAAGCATTTCTGCCTTTGCAACTCCCAACATATAAAAGAAGATACTGTGTTAATCATTCTCAGTACCTTCCATTTCACTGCCCGTATCCGGGCACTTTTCCATTGCTCTGGTAAAATATTTTCCATTTCGTTCCTGCTGATTTAGAAAATTCAAAAGACGCATCACATCTTCCTCCACTAGCGGACGATCCAGTACCTTTTCCACGGTTCCTCCAATCTGGCACAGCAGATGAGTGCGTTTCTTGCGTTCCTCAATACTTCTCTGTGTTCTAGCCATAAGATTGTTCCTCCTTTTAAACTGCTTCTGCTTCATCAGTAGCTGATGAAATTTCATCTGTAAGTGCCACTGTACCCATCAGGTGCAGCAGCTTATCTGCTACGGTATCCGTTGTGTCTTCTGCAAAATGCACATTGACATGATAGGTGGTTTTTCCAATCCTTTTTGTAAAAGTGCTGGTATACTTTTCCCCATTCTGTTTCTTTTCCATAAAAAATCCTCCATACTTCAATAAGTAATTGATAATCGAACGTTTGTTTGCTATAATAAATGCATAGCAGTTGGGGCACGAATGGCAATGTAAATCGTTCCTTTTTTCATTTTCCGTTTTCTCCTTTCTTGAATTTGAGTAATCTGTTTTAACTAGAGCAATTACCCCTTCATCTAAAGGAGAAAATTCCGATGCAAAACGGAACTGTTTTGAAAAGATTTTTTGAAAAAGGATTTTTATATGGAGAGCAGAGAAGATTTTTATTTTGATGATTCGGATAATCCGGGATCAGATGATACGATAGAAAAAGAAGAACATTATAAATGGACGATGGCACTGGAAGAGGAAGCTAAAGAAGATGCTGTCATCCCGGAAGAGGATTTACTGGAACAGGCAGAACCTGAGGTTGCCGAACGGCTGATATTAAAAAGGGACCTGCGAAAAGCTGCCATTGCAAGAATGGAAGCTGCTACCAGAACGCAGGGGGATTTTGAAGATGTCATTGACGCATAGATAAAGAGAACAAAAACCGTGAAAGACGTGAGCGTTATCACGAGGTCTGCAATTTTAAGGAAGATTCATAAAAAACTGATTCCGATTTTGTAGTATAAATGTGATAACGGACTGTCAACAACTATGAAAGAACGCAACTTTTTAGAAAGACATTGCAGTACGGATGGATAGATGACATGATTGCCTTGTAATCGAATTTTACTTATAGCAATTACTCACAATAAAAATAGACATTTATGACGAAACAGAGGCATCAGAAATATGGATAACATTTTTAAACGCACCAGTGCTCACTGGGTACGTTATGATAAATATGAATGGAAAGAATC
>ENA-ORLY01000163-ORLY01000163.1-human-gut-metagenome-genome-assembly--contig:-NODE-163-length-99136-cov-8.720066_pt1 | contig 99136 bp, 74 predicted proteins | sample MGYA00243071_ERZ508832 | MGnify/ENA primary metagenome ERZ508832 (study PRJEB26277, sample SAMN04329777) | human gut metagenome | biome: human-associated habitat | host: Homo sapiens | place: USA... | reverse complement strand
GGTCGCTATGATCACCGACTACGGCGATATCACCGACCAGTCCTTCAACCAGACCACCTACGAGGCCTGCAAGGCTTTCGCGGAGGCCAACGGTGTGGACTTCCAGTACTTCAAGCCCGCCGGCGATAACACCGCCGACCGTGTGGCCATGATCGAGAGTGCTGTCGATCAGGGCTACAACGTCATCGTGATGCCCGGCTACGCCTTCGGCGCCGCCATCGCGGAGACCGCTCCCAAGTTCTCCGATGTCAAGTTCATCGCGCTGGACGTGTCCGCCGGTGACCTGGGCGAGGGCTTTGAGGTTCCCGCCAACCTGTACTGCGCTGTGTATCAGGAAGAGCTGTGCGGCTACATGGCCGGCTACGCTGCTGTGAAGCTGGGCTACAAGAACCTGGGCTTCCTGGGCGGCATGGCTGTCCCCGCTGTCCAGCGCTATGGCTACGGCTTCGTGCAGGGCGTTGACGCCGCTGCCGCCGAGCTGAAGCTGACCGACGTCAAGGTCAACTATGCTTACGGCAACCAGTTCTTCGGTGATGCCGACATCACCGCCGCTATGGATACCTGGTACGCCGGCGGCACCGAGATCGTGTTCGCCTGCGGCGGTGGTATCTACACCTCTGCTGTTGACGCCGCCAAGAAGGTCGAGGGCGCCAAGGTCATCGGTGTTGACGTTGACCAGGCTGCCGTCATCGCCAACTACGCCGCCGGCGAGGGCGCTGATGCCGCCACCGTCGAGGGCTACAAGGCTCTGACCGTCACCTCCGCCATGAAGGGTCTGTATCCCGCCACCTTTGACACTCTGACCGATGTCATCGTCAACGGCAACTGGGAGAAGTACTCCGGCAAGATCGACACGCTGGGCCTGGTGTCCGCGGATGATCCTGCTGCCAACTATGTCCAGATCCCCATGGAGTCCACCCAGTGGGCGGACGGCAAGTTCACTCAGGATGACTACAAGACTCTGGTGAAGGCCATGTTCGACGGCACTCTGACCGTCAGCAACGACATCACCAAGGCTGCCAAGGACTTTGCCACCGTCATCACCGTGGACGATCAGGGCAACATCAAGTAAGTCCGTACTTACCGATAAAAAACAGAGGCTGCCTCGGCGGCCTCTGTTTTTTTACGCACCTGCCGGAAAATGTCGTTACCGGTAACGCCTCGCCTATGAAAAAACTTTGCTTTATGAGGAAAAGTATAGTATACTAAACCTATTATCATGGTTTCCGTCCCCGCAGACAGCGAAAAGCGGCGGGCCATAAAACGGAAGGAGGGCGAAAGCTTGGATACACCGTATGCCATCGAAATGCTCCATATCACCAAACGGTTTCCCGGGATCATCGCCAATGACGACATCACCTTACAGGTGAAAAAGGGCGAGATCCACGCCTTACTGGGCGAAAACGGCGCCGGCAAGTCCACGCTGATGAGCGTCCTGTTCGGCCTGTATCAGGCGGAGGAGGGCACCATCAGGAAGGACGGCGTGGAGGTCAGCATCAAGGACCCCAACGATGCCAACGCGCTGGGCATCGGCATGGTCCACCAGCACTTCAAGCTGGTGGAGTGCTTCTCCGTGCTGGACAACATCATCATGGGCGTGGAGCCCACGAAGCACGGCTTTCTCCAGAAGAAGGAGGCCCGGGAGCGCGTACTGGCCCTCAGCGAGAAGTACGGCCTGAAGGTAGACCCCGACGCGCTGATCGAAGACATCACCGTGGGCATGCAGCAGCGCACGGAGATCCTGAAAATGCTGTACCGCGAGAACGAGATACTTATTTTCGATGAGCCCACGGCGGTGCTGACGCCCCAGGAGATCGATGAGCTCATGGAGATCATGCGCAGTCTGGCGGCGGAGGGCAAGTCCATTCTGTTCATCTCCCACAAGCTCAACGAGATCATGGCCGTGGCGGACCGCTGCACCGTGCTCCGCAAGGGCAGGTATGTGGGCACCGTAGAGACGAAGGACACCACCATGGAGCAGCTTTCCGCCATGATGGTGGGCCGGAACGTCAACTTCCACGTGGAGAAGAAGCCCTCCACCCCCGGCGACGTGGTGCTGGACGTGGAGCACATGACCGTGGCCAGCAAGGTACATAAGAACAACGCCGTCAAGGACGTGAGCCTCCAGGTCCGCCGCGGCGAGATCGTCTGTCTCGCCGGCATCGACGGCAACGGCCAGACGGAGTTCGTCTACGGCCTGACGGGTCTGGAGCCCCTGACCTCCGGCAAGATCAGCCTCTGCGGCCACGACATCACCCACGCCCCCATCCGCAAGCGCAGCCTGCTGGGCATGTCCCACATTCCCGAGGACCGTCATAAGCACGGTCTGGTGCTGGACTACACGCTGGAGGACAATCTGGTACTCCAGCGCTACTTTGAGCCGGAGTTCACCGACAAGGCCGGCTTCCTCCGCCGCGACAACATCCGCAAGTACGCCCAGCGGCTCATCGACCAGTACGATGTCCGCAGCGGACAGGGTCCCGTCACCGTGGCCCGCAGCATGTCCGGCGGCAACCAGCAGAAGGCCATCGTGGCCCGCGAGATCGACAAGGACCCCGAGCTGCTGGTGGCGGTCCAGCCCACCCGCGGACTGGACGTGGGCGCCATCGAGTATATCCACAGCCAGCTGGTGGCCGAGCGCGACAAGGGCAAGGCCGTGCTGCTGGTATCGCTGGAGCTGGACGAGGTCATGGACGTTCCCGACCGCATTCTGGTCATGTACGAGGGTGAGATCGTGGGCGAGCTGGATCCCAAAAAGACCACGCAGGAGGAGCTGGGTCTGTACATGGCCGGCGTCAAGAGAGACGAGGTGACGGCATGAAAAAGAACCTTCTGAAAAATAACGGCTTCCAGTCCCTGCTGGCCAGCCTGCTGTGCGTGGTGCTGGGCATGCTCATCGGCTACATCGTGCTGCTGTTCATCAACCCCGCCGGCGCCGGCGAGGCCATCGCCACCGTCATGAAGAACTTCCTGACGTACAGCCGCCCCGATACCCAGATGAAATATCTGGGCAACACGCTGGTCAAGACCGCGCCGCTGCTGATGTGCGCCCTGGCCATTCTGTTCGCCTATAAGGTGGGCCTTTTCAACATCGGCGCCGCCGGCCAGTACTGCGCCGGCGTGGCACTGAGCCTCTACGCCGCGCTGGCGTGGGGATGGAGCTGGCTTCCCTGCGTGCTGCTGGCCATGGCGGGCGGCGCACTGCTGGGCGCCGTCTCCGGCCTGCTGAAGTCCTACTGCAACGTCAACGAGGTCATCTCCGGCATCATGCTGAACTGGATCGTCCTCTACCTCACCAACATGCTCCTGACCAACGTCAAGGAGGTGGCCAGCCCCTACACCGTGGTGCTGGCGGATACCAATCCCAGCGCGCTGCTGCCCTCCCTTGGTCTGGGCGCTCTGTTCAATGACAACAAGTATGTGGGCATCGCCGTCCCCCTGTCCGTGATCATCGCTGTTCTGGTGTGGGTGGTGCTGGAAAAGACCCGCTTCGGCTACGAGCTGCGGGCCACCGGCAGCAACAAGAACGCCGCCAAGTACTGCGGCATGGCGGAGAAGCGCAACATCATCCTGACGCTGATGATCTCCGGTGCGCTGGCGGCGCTGGGCGCGGCCATGTTCTACCTCACCGGCTATGAGCAGTGGCAGTGTACCGCCTCCTCCGTGCCGGGCATGGGCTTCAGCGGCATCGCCGCCGCGTTTCTGGGCGGACTGCACCCCATCGGCACCATTCTGGCCTCTTTCTTCATCCAGCACATCACCGCCGGCGGCGCGTATGTGGATAAGACCATGTACTGCGCTCAGATTTCCGATCTGATCGCCGCCGTCATCATCTACCTGTGCGGCTTCGTGCTGTTTATGAAGTACGCCATGAACAACGCCATCGCCCGCCGCGAGGAGAAGGCCATCCAGAAGGCCAAGGCGGCGGAGCAGGCCGCTGTCCCAACGGACAGCACTGACAAGAAGGGAGGCGATCAGTAATGGTACTGCTGCTGCAATACACTCTGACCTTCGCTTCCGTGCTGATCCTGGTGGCTCTGGGCGGCTGCTTCTCGGAGCACTCCGGCGTCATCAACCTGGGTCTGGAGGGCGTCATGATCATGGGCGCCCTGGGCGGTGCGCTGGCCATGCGCTACCTGCCCACCGACACCTCTACCTTCCTGATGATCGTGGCGGTCTTGCTGGCCGCCGCCGTGCTGGGCACCATCTATTCCAGCCTGCTGGCCGTGGCCTGCATCAACTTCAAGGCGGACCAGACCATTGTGGGAACGGCCCTGAACATGCTGGGCACCGCCGGTGCCACCGTCATTGTCAAGGCCATCAACACCGCCGCCAACCCCGACGACGTGTCCTCCACCATCCAGTACGCCGGCGCCAAAAAGGCGTTTCTGGTGAACATCGGCTCCTTTGAGTTCAGCTGGTTCATGCTGGTGACGCTGCTGCTGCTGATCGCGGCCTACGTGGTGCTGTACAAGACCCGCTTCGGCCTGCGCCTCATGGCCTGCGGCGAGCATCCTCAGGCAGCGGACTCCGTGGGCATCAACGTCTATAAGATGCGCTGGGCCGGTGTCCTGATCTCCGGCATGCTGGGCGGTCTGGGCGGCATCGTGTTCATCACCGCCGGCGTGTCCGAGTGGCGCTTTGAGTACGGCGTGGCCGGCTTCGGCTTCCTGGCACTGGCCGTCATGATCTTCGGCCAGTGGAAGCCCACCCGCATCGCGCTGGCCGCCCTGCTGTTCGGCCTGTTCCGCGCCCTGTCCAATGTTTACGCCGGCTTCGACTTCCTGAAGGCGTTGAACATCCCCAGCGGCGTGTATAACATGATGCCCTACGTTATCTCTCTGGTGGTGCTGGCGTTCACGTCCAAGAAGTCCCGCGCTCCCAAGGCCGAGGGTATCCCCTACGACAAGGGCCAGCGCTGACCCACAGTCCGACACAAGTAAAAGACAACCTCTGCGCCATCGGCGCAGAGGTTGTCTTTTACGCTGTGGATATCCTCCCGTCCCTCGCAGGGGCGGCGTCCCCGACGGCCCGCGCATGCTTTCTCCATGCCTCCGGCGGGGGTTATTCCGCGTCCCCGGGCGCGGGTCACTTTTGGCCGCAGCCCCAAAAGTGACCAAAAGGTCTGCTTGAAACCGCAGGTTTCAAGACTTCCTGCGCGGCTGGCCGCGTCATAAAACGCCGCCGTGTACCCCGCGAAAACCCAAATATATGCTGATCGTCGTACAACGAATCGCGTGTACTCCTCTTATCGCTGCCGCTCCCACGCACCGCGCGGAGACGCGCCGGTCTGTTATCGTGCAGCGGGACTGTTGCGTCCATATCGGCGGTTTCCCGAATACCGGCGCACCCAGATAGACGCACCCCGTAGGGGCCGGCGGCCCCGACGGCCCGTTGCTTTTCTTTTCCCCCACGCTTCCGGCGAAGGGTATTCCGCGCTCCCGAGCGCGGGCCACTTTTGACCGCAGCGGCCCGACAACCTTTTTCTCTATGCCTCCGGCGGCCATATTTCTTTCAACAGCGAAAGAAATATGGAAAAGAACGCCGCCAAAAACCAACGGTTTTCGGATTTCCCTTGTCCGATTCCAACCACGGTACAAAAAGGTTCCGCATCGAATCGCTTGTACCCCCATCCCCGCTGCCGCTCCCACGCACCGCGCGGCGGTGCGCTGGTTTATCGGCTTTGCGGCGGCGTGTTGGCATGCCGTTCTACAAAATACGCTTCGCAGCAGCGCGTATTTTTTATATTTCGCGGCCCAACAGGCCGCACCTGCACTTGCCGCCGCTGGCGGCAAGTGCGCGATTTGATAATCGCTTGAACGACAGAACCGCCAACTTTCCCTGCCTACCACGTCAGCGGCAGCGAGGGCAGGCCCATGGCCGATCCCTGCGGAACCTTTTTCCGCCGCATCGAAATCGACCAAAAGGAAATCCAAAAACCACGGGTTTTTGGCGGCGTTCTTTCCCCCATTTCTTTCGCTGCTGAAAGAAATGGGGCCGCCGGCGGCAAAAAGGTTCGGGAAAGCGTTCTGCGCCGGTGATACGGGATCTTCTTCTCGCGTTGAGGGAAAGGAATATTCCGCGCTGCGCAGGCGCGTTCCCCGCACCCCGGTAAAAAAGGAGGACCACCCGCAGGGTGGTCCTCCTTTTTACGCTTTCTGCCGCCGCGCGGTGTTCCTCACTCCGTCATGATCTTCAGGATCACGCGGTCCGTCTCCCGCATACCCTCCGTGGCCAGCACACCCACGTGGCGGATGGTGTCCTCCACATCGTCGCCCACGATGCCGTCGCCGGAGCGGAAGTTGTCGCCGTTGCGGTACATGTCGTAGCCCAGAATGCCGCAGTCCACGCCCATGGCGATCTTGCTGGCGCAGCTGGCCTTGGCCCCATCGCAGATGCAGCCGGAGATCATGGCCACGGCGTTCTCCAGCGTGTGGCAGATGCCCTCGTAGTCCGCGCCCCGCAGCCATGCGATGCCGCAGCCCGCGCCCACACCGGCAGACACCGCCCCGCAGTAGGCACTGAGCCGTCCGATGCCGGTTTTCTGGTGGATGGTGATGAGGTCGCTGAGGCACACGGCCCGCAGGATCTTTTCCTCGTCGGCCCCCATCAGCTGCCCGTATTTCCACACGGGTACGGAGGCGGTGATGCCCTGGTTGCCGGAGCCGGACACGATGACCACCGGCATCTCGCAGCCGTTCATGCGGGCGTCGGAGCCTGCGGCGGCCCAGGCCCGTGCCTGGGTGGCCCAGTCCGTCCCGCCCTGCAGCAGGGTGGAGCCGATGTTGGCGCCCCAGCTGTTTCGAAGCCCCTCGGCGGCGATGGCGGTGTTCTTCTCGATCTGCCGCCCCACCGTGGGCCGTATCACGTCTATGGGTATGGTTTCAGCGAATGTGATGATGTCCTTAACGTTCAGCACGGACTTGTCCTGGAGATGATCCTCGGCGTTGCCGGTCACCGGCAGCTCCTTCAGGACCTGACCGTCCCGTGCCATGTAAATAATATTGGTGTGATTGTTGGCCACGCGGACGCAGGCGCTGTGCCCGCCCAGCCAGCCCGTCAGCTTGATGTCCAGCAGGCAGGGCGTTTCAGGGCAGGTGATCTTCATGGGCGTCCGGTCCAGATAGTCCTGGATGGCCGCCGTGTCCTCCTCCGTCACGTTGGCGATGACTTGAAGCTCCGCGTCGGCGTCGCCTGCCACTATGCCCACGGCGATGGCGGCGTCGATGCCGCGGCGGCCCGCCGTATTGGGAACCACCACGGATTTCACGTTTTTCAGGATGTTTCCGCTGACCTCGGCCAGCACTTTTTCCGGTTTTCCGCCCAACACCTCGCGCAGTTTTGCGGCACAGTACGCGACGGCGATGGGCTCTGTACACCCGGTAGCCAGCAGGAGCTCCTCCCGCAGGATCGCCGTGTAGGCGGCGATCTTAGAGTCGTTCAACATCACACATTCTCCTTTTTTCAGTTGTATTTTGCCGCCGGAGCGCAGACGCTTTCGCGCCGCGCACTGGCGCGATCAGGCCAGGCGGCACTTGCGCCGCAGGCCGGATGTACGGTTTTTCGCGCCTTACAGAGCGGGCACATCATCCTCCTGCCGGACCCAGTCCGTCACGTCCACCACCTGGAACTCCGCCTCCGTCCGGCGGATGATGACGCGGCTGATGCCGGCGTTGATGACCTGGCGGCGGCACATGGCGCAGCTGGTGGCGTCTCCCAGCAGCGCGCCGGTCCGGGCATCGCGGCCCACCAGGTACAGGGTGCTGCCCACCATGTCCCGCCGGCTGGCGGAGATAATGGCGTTGGCCTCGGCGTGGACGCTGCGGCACAGCTCGTACCGCTGCCCCCTGGGTATCTGCATGGCCTCGCGGGTGCAGAAGCCCATGTCCACGCAGTTCCGGCGGCCCCGCGGCGCGCCGTTGTAGCCCGTGGAGATGATCTCGTCGTTCTTGACGATGATGGCGCCGTACACCCGCCGGAGACAGGTGGCCCGCTCCAGTACCGTTTCGGCGATGTCCAGATAGTAGTTTTCCTTACTGATGCGTTCCATACAAGCGCCTCCTCACATGTTCCTATACACATTATAATACAGATGCGGCGGCGAAGGCAAGAAACGTGTGTCCGCCGGCGCTCCGCGAAGTACACAAAAATTCGGCAGCAGATTTGCCGAAATGGACAGAAAACCGGCGGGCACCGCCCGCAAAAGGGCCGCGTCCGCCGGTGATTTCCTCATGAATTCCGGATGAGGCGTATCAGGAAGTAAAATACTTCCTGATGGAAATTATTTATGCACGAAAAAGCGCGGAAAATGAATAGTTATACATTCAGGCGTTCTTGAAAACCATCTCCGGCGCATGGATGACCACGTGGGTGTTGTCGGCCACGGAGCTGGTAAGGAAGGCGTTGCCCCCCACCACGGTGTGCTCGCCGATGACGGTCTGACCGCCCAGAATAGACGCGCCGGAGTAGATGGTCACGTCGTCGCAGACGGTGGGGTGCCGCTTGCCCGGCAGGCTGGCGTGGCCCGCCCGAGGCGACAGCGCGCCCAGCGTCACGCCCTGGTACAGCTTGACGTGGCTGCCGATGACGGAGGTCTCGCCGATGACGATGCCGGTGCCGTGGTCAATGAAGAACCAGGGACCGATCTGAGCGCCAGGGTGGATGTCGATGCCGGTGCGGCTGTGGGCGTACTCCGACATGATCCGCGGGATCATGGGCACGTGGCGCAGGTACAGCTCGTGAGCGATGCGATAGACGAAGATGGCGAACAGGCCGGGGTAGGCAAAGATGATCTCCTCCTTGTTGGCGGCGGCGGGGTCGCCGTCGAACGTGGCCTCGATGTCCGTCAGCAGCATCTGCTGGATGCGGGGCAGCTCCGCCATGATGGACTCGGTGATCTGGGCGGCCTGAGCCATCTCGCCGTCCGGCAGAGCCAGGGCGATCTGGGCCGTCATCCCCGTTTCGATGCGCTCCAACAGCAGCGCGGCATAGTTCTCTGCCGGAAGGGCCATCAGCTGCGGGTCGCCGAAATAGGCGGGGAAGAACAGCCGCCGCAGCTCCTTGAGCAGGGCGATGATGGCGCTGCGGTCCGGCAGACGCAGCTTTTTCCCGTACATAGGTATGGCCGCATTTTCCATGGTCGTTGCCATGGCGCGTGCAATTTCTGCGGTATTGCTCATGTTGAACCCTCCAAAATAAAAAAAGGACGGCGGGAGATGTCACACATCTCCCACCGTTCTCAAAGAATACGGTGTGGCCGCGGCAGGAGCCGCGTTACTCGGCAGAGATCGTATGACGGAAATGGGCGCAGCAGACCAGGCCCGCACAGCAGGCGGGCAGACAACAGGTACAGTTGGTCTGGATGCGAACGGTCATACGATTCTCCTTCGGCACTTCCCGCGGACACACAGAGCCTCGCCCTGACGATGTCCGCGCTTTCGTATTATTATACGTGACCATTCACGACGCGTCTATGTGCGGTATCGACAAAAACAGCAAAAAATATGGGGCGAATGTTGTGACTGTGCCCAATTGACTTTTGCGTTTTAAAGCTCTAAAATCAGCACAATGAGTGATGCCGGTCCGGTGCCGGCGGAAAGGAGACAGCCATGACCCGTCACATGATGCAGCAGGATATGGTCCGCAGCGACATGGGCAAGATCCAGGCCGCCTCCTGTAACTATGCCGGTAACAGCTCCTGCTATCGGGGCTACTTTTGGTGCGCCTATTATTACGGCGGCCAGAATGGATACCGGCTGAAATGACATACGTGGTTCGATCTCCTCACAAGGGTCGATAAGCGGCTTCGTCGTTCAGGCGGGGCCGCTTTCTTTATTGGCAGAGTTTAGAAATAAACGGAAATCACAAACGGAAAAGGAGAAAATCAAAATGAATGCGATCTTAGCTGCGGCGGTCATCTTCGCGGTGTTCGCCATCGGAGACATGATCTCCGCCAAAACAAAAGCCATTGTATCCATGCTGCTGGTGGCGTCCGTGGTGTTCCTGGCCGGCTTCTGGACAGGCATCTTCCCCACCACCATGTTTGCCGACTCCACGCTGCTGAGCATGGCCGGCCTGCTGGTGACCATGCTGCTGGTGCATCTGGGCACCACCATCAAGCTCCGTGACTTCGGCGCACAGTGGCGCACCGTCATCATTGCCGCCGTGGCCTGCATCGCCATCTCCGCCGCGGTATTCTTCCTGGGCCAGTTGATCGTTGACCGCGGCTTCGCGCTGGTGGGCGCTCCCATTCTGTCCGGCGGCGTGGTGGCCACGCTGACCATGCAGGATATGGCCAACAAGGCAAACCTCCCCGATCTGGCGGTGTTCGCCACGCTGGTCATGTGCGCCCAGGGCTTCGTGGGCTACCCCGTGGCCTCCCTGTGCCTCAAGAGCGAGGCCAAGCGCATCAAGGCGCAGATCGACGCCGGTGAACTGCAGGTAGACACCGCCGCCGGCGCCGTGCAGGCTGCTGCTGCGGGCCGCAAGAAGCTGATCCCCGCGCTGCCCGACAAGTACAACACCCCCAACGCCATCATCGCCAAGGTCATTCTGGTGGCGCTGCTGTCCGTGTGGGTGTCCAGCCTGTTCCACGACGCCATCAACAAGCTGGTGTGGTGCCTGATCTTCGGCGTGCTGTGCAAGGAGCTGGGCTTCCTGGATGAGGACGCGCTGGGCAAGGCCCACGCCACCGGCATCGTGATGCCCATCATCACCCTGTCCATCTTCACGAATCTGGCCTCCGCCACCCCTGAGATGGTGGGCGGCATGGTGGTGCCTCTGCTGGTGTGCGTAGTCATCGGCACCATCGCCTTCTCCGTCGTGTCTATTCTGGTGGGCAAGATCTTCGGTTACAGCTGGCAGATGTCCATGGCCATCGGCAGCTCCTGCCTGTTCGGCTTCCCGGGAACCGTCATCATCTCCAACGAGGTGTCCGAGTCCACCGGCGCCAACGCCGAGGAACGGGCGGCCATCAACGCCCAGATCATGCCCAAGATGCTGGTGGCCGGTATGGTCACCGTATCCATCACCTCCGTGCTGGTGGCCGGCGTGATGAGCGGCTGGCTGTAAGCTAAGCGGATATTCAGAAGTGAGGTAGTGAAAATGTCTGAGATCAAGACGTATGTAGATCGTATTTTCGACGAGCTGGTGGCCATCCGGCGGGACATCCACGCCCATCCGGAGGTGGGGATGCAGGAGGTGCGCACCAGCGCCCTGATCCGGCGGGAGCTGGAGAAGATGGGCATGGACGAGATCCAGCAGCCCCTGCCCACCGCAGTGGTGGGTCTGCTCCACGGCGGCAAGGGACCAGGCAAGTGCGTGGCGCTCCGCGCCGACATCGACGCGCTGCCGGTCCACGAGGAGTCCGGCGTGCCCTTTGCCAGCCAGACGGAGGGCGTCATGCACGCCTGCGGTCACGACCTGCACACCACCATGCTGCTGGGCACGGCCAAGACCCTGTGCCATATGCGGGACTCCTTTGCGGGTACGGTGAAGTTCATCTTCGAGCCCAGCGAGGATACCATGCCCGGCGGCGCACGGGCGCTGGTGGCGGCGGGCGTCATGGAGAACCCCCACGTGGACGCCATCTTCGGCCAGCACGTCTGCCCCTCCGAGAATGACACGGTGGGTCGGATGCAGCTCTATAAGGGGTACTTCACCAGTGCGGTGGATCTGTTCCACATCGCCGTACACGGCAAGAGCGGCCACGGCTCCGCACCCCACACCGCCCACGACGCCATTGCCTGCGCGGGGTATCTCATCACCGCGCTGCAAACGGTGGTGTCCCGCCGTATCGACCCCATGGACTCCGCCGTGCTGACGGTGGGCACCATGTCCGGCGGCGACGCGGTGAACATCACCGCCGGCGAGGCCCGGATGGTGGCGGTGCTGCGCAGCTTCAGCGACACGGCACGGGATACCGCCATCGAGGAGGTCAACCGGATCTGCAAGGGCATCGGGTTCGCCTTCGGCTGCGACATCGAGGTGAAGCTGGAGGAGGGCTACGCCCTCCAGTATAACGACGGTGCCATGATCGATCTGGTGGAGCAGGCGGTCACGGAGGAGCTGGGCGCGGACAAGGTGATCCACCTCGACCGCCCCTTCTCCGGCAGCGAGGACTTCAGCTTCTTCGGCAAGCTCACCAATACGCCGTCGGCGTTCATGATGATCGACGCGGGCCACGGCGAGCACATGGTGTCCCTGCACAACGGCAAGATCGTGTTCGACGAGAACGTGATGCGCTCCGGCGTGGCGGGTATGAGCGCTGTCGCACTGAAGTACCTGGCGGAGTGAGCGCACATATTATGAGGTAACAGCGGAAAGTTTCCTTCCTGAAAACAGGACAGGGACGCACGGCAGGTGCGTCCCTGTCCTGTTTTTTCGCGGGGTTTGGCAGCTTTTGGCGAGCGCCGCCGTTGACAAGAGGCGGAAAACCGTATATAGTATAAATGGTTCGGGAGACGCCGGACCGACAAGTGGATAACGTGTTCTGTGACGACGTGTGGCTGCGCGCCGTAACGGCCGGAAACGGTCAGGCGGCAGTTTTGAAGGAATAGGGGAAAGACCCTCTGCGGACGGCACTGTAAACGCAAGGAAGTGACCAAAGCGGCGGAGACGCCGTGTGGTGAACAGCGGCCATTGGGACGGATGTCCTGAGAAGGTAGGTCATGTACGGGAGGCGGCAGCCTCGGGGCGTTAGGGCAGGAGAATTGCACGGCGGAGAACAGGTACACAGCGGCGCTTCTTCGTTGTGGCAGAGAGCAGAAGTGGGCGCGGACCATCCCGACAGGGGCGGATCGGCCTTTTTTTGCGGCAAATGCGCCGGCTGTCCCGTCAGGGAGGCCGGTTTTTTCGCGGGAGGGGCGTCATCCGCCCGCAGTCAAGTCGGGACGGCGCAAGCCGTCCGCTTTCCATAAGGGCGGGAGGGGTTTGCCGACCCCTTCCGCCTCCTTCTCTTATAAGACAGAAAATTTACAGATAAAAGGAGACAGAGACATGAAGAAACGAGTGGTATCGTGGCTGCTGGTGGTGCTGATGCTCACCAGCATGCTGCCTACCGGCGTGTGGGCGGAGGACGTCTACCGCAGCAGCGAGGACACCGGACGGTACGGTGTGTCCACGCTGGCCAGCGCCGCCGACGCGGAGCTGGAGGGCTTTTTCGACGAGTGGGAGGGCATCGCCACCGTGGCCAACGCGGCCACGCGGGGCTTTGTCAAGGACGGCGAGGAGCTGAAATCCGGCAACAGCTCGGCCAGCTCCACACGCTCGACGCTGACGGTGACGATGCTGAAGGCGGCGGAGCTGTCCTTCGATTACCGGCTCAGCGGCCCTAACCAGAGCGGCATGGAGGTGAAGAACAGCAGCAAGACGCTGTATACGTACAGCAGCTACGGCGCCGGCGGGGCAAAGATCGTCAAAGGGACGGACAGCGGCACGGCCACCGTGCAGGCCAACGCCGGTGACGTCATCACCATCTCCTATTACCGCGGCTATTACAGCAGCGGCAGCAACTGCATGTGGCTCAGCAATTTCAAGGCCTCGCTGCCGGCGCAGGTGATCTTCCATGCCAACGACGGCACGGAGACCACGGTGCAGCAGGGCGTGTTCGGCAGCGGCACACTGCAGGCCAATACGTTCAAGCGGGACGGCTACCGCTTTGAGGGCTGGGCCACGACGCCGGACGGCGCGATGGCCTACGCCGACAAGGACAGTATCACCATTACGGAGAATACCGACCTGTACGCCGTGTGGACGCGGGTGTACCGTGTGGCGTTCCAGCTGACGCCGGCGGACGCGGAGTTCTCGCTGTACGGCGATGAGGCGCGGACGGCGCTGATCGCGGCGGACAGCGGCACGGCGTATACCCTGGCGGCGGGCACCTACTATTACAGCGTCTCCGCCTTCGGCTACGCGGCGGTGCAGGGCAGCGTCACCGTCAGCGGCGACGCACAGGAGCCGGTGGTGCTGGCGGAGAAGCCGGTGGTCACAGTGACGTTTGCCTATGCGGACGGCAAGACCGATGTGGACGGCGGGAAGCTGACGGTGCGCACCGGTGAGCGGGACATGGCGGCGGAGGAAGGCTCCGACGGCATGGCGTTCCGCCTGCCCGCAGGCTACGCCTACGACTGGAGCTTCCGCAGCGCCAACTACGGCAAGCAGAGCGGTACCGTGGACCTGACGGGTGTCAGCGAGAACGGGACGCGGAGCGTGACCATCCCCATGACGGCCAAGTCCGCCTGGGAGGGAGCGGGCGACATCAGCGAGCCCGCCGCAGTGGACGGCGTGTACCAGATCACCAGCGGCAGTGAGCTGGCGTGGCTGGCCCAGCAGGTGAACGCCGGTGTGTCCGACGGCACCAGCTTCAGCGCGGTGCTGTGCAATGACATCGACCTGGGCGATGAGGCGTGGACGCCCATCGGAAATGGCACCGGCAAAGCGTACAAGGGTACCTTTGACGGGCAGGGGTACACCATCCGGAACCTGTACGTCACCGGCAGCACGCCCATGGACTACGGCCTGTTCGGCACCGTCTATGGCGGCACCGTCCGGAATGTGACGGTGGAGGGCCGCGTGGAGGTCACCAGCGATTCCAGCAGATACGGCATCGCGGCCATCGTGGGCCAGCTATACGGCACCACGGGCGGCGTGGAGAACTGCCTGAACAGGGCGTCCGTCAAGGGCGGCCAGTATGTGGGCGGCATCGTGGGCTATGTGGCCGGCGGGTCCAGCAGCGCCGAAAAGTTTATCAAGAACTGCGGCAATGTGGGGGATGTGACCTCCAAAGGCAACCAGGCGGCGGGCATCGCGGCCAATATCAGCGGCCAGGTGGCAGTGGAGAACTGTTACAGCACCGGCACCATCACCGGCGGCGGCTGGTACTCCGGCGGCATCAGCGCGTATGTGGACAGCCGCTACGCATCGGTGAAGAACTGCTATGCCGCGGGCAGCGTTACCGGCAGCGGCGCGGGCGCGGTGTTCGGCAAGGTGAGCTCCAGTTCGACGGTGGTGGCCAACTGCTACTACCCCGACACGCTGAGCGTCGGCGACAGCAAGGCTGTGAAGGTGACGGAGCAGCAGCTGAAAACGCTGGACAGCGCTGCGGCGCTGGGCGAGGCGTTCATGCAGGACGCCAAGAGCGTCAACGGGGGCTATCCCATCCTGACGTGGCAGATCACCACGTATGAGGTGACATTTACCGTGACGCCGGAGGACGCGGAGGTACGCATCGACGGCGCAAAGGGCGAGCAGAACGGAAACGTGTGGACGTTCCGCCTGCCGGAGGGTACATACAGCTACACGGCGTTCGCCTTCGGCTATGCCGATGAGAGCAGCACCATCGAGGTCAGCGGCGCGGCCCGGAAGGATATCACGCTGACGCCGGTGGAAAAGCGCACCGTCCGATTCAGCGTGGCGCCCAAGGACGCCGGTGCGGCGGTGACGGTGCAGTGGAACGGCAAGACCGTGGCGGCGGAGCAGGACGGCAGCTATCGGCTGCCCGACGGCACCTACACCTACACGGTGCGGGCCAAGGGCTACGCCAAGGTCAGCCAGACGCTGGGGGTCAGCGGAGATGTGACGGTGCCGGTGGTGCTGGAGCCCTCCGCCGCCTGGGACGGCCAGACCGTCACGGCGCCGGAGGTGGGCGACGGCACGGAGGCCAGCCCCTACGAGATCGAGAACGGCGAGCAGCTGGCGTGGCTGGCCCAGACGGTGAACGCAGGGAACGGCAGCACCAGGCTATACGCCGTCCTGACGGAGGACATCGACCTGGGCGATGGCGTTTGGACGCCTATCGGCGCAGATTCCCATGAGTTCACGGGCCGCTTTGACGGCCAGGGTCATACGGTGTCCCGCATGAAGGCGGAGACCCGGTACGCGGGCCTGTTCGGCGTGGTGAAGGACGCGGAGATCCGCGGCGTGGTGGTGCAGGGCATCGCCGCCAGCACCGACAGCAGCAGCGGCGACGCGGCGGGCCTTGTGGCCCGCACCAAGGGCAGCACCGTGACCATCACGGAGTGCGGCAGCGAAGTGGCCGTCAGCGGCGGCAACAACGGCGGCGGCATCCTGGGCAAGAACGCCAGCAGCAGCACCGTGGTCACCATCAGCGCCTGCTACAACACCGGCGACATCAGCGGCAAGGCGCGGGCCGGCGGCATCAGCGGCGGCAACACCCATGAGGTAAACATCAGCGACTGCTACAACACCGGCAGCATCACCGGCGGCAGCTATGCAGGCGGCGGTATCCGCGGCTATTACGGCGGCTTCGAGGGCACGGTGGCCAACTGCTACAACAGCGGCGCCGTTACCGGCACCAATACCGGCGCTATCGCCCCGGGCGCCAACAGCAGAATCAGCAACTGCTTCTATCTGGACAGCGGCACGGACGGCAACAGCGGCGCGGCGGCGCAGACCGCCCAGCAGATGCAGGAGCTGGCCATCAGCGACGCCTTTGAGCATGTGGCGGGCCGCAACGGCGGCATGCCGGTGCTGAAGTGGCAGAAGCTGGCACCGGTGGTCAAGGACCCCGTGCTGGCTCAGAACGTGGAGTTCGGGCTGGAGCAGGTGCATCTCACCAACTCCTCCGCCATGGAGGTGGAGGACGGTGTGGGCATGCTGGCCTCCTCCCAGCTGACGTGGGACGCGGTGGACGGCGCGGAGGGGTATGTCATCACCCTGTGGCGGCAGACCGCAGAGCTTGTGGAGGGCGAGGACTACACCCAGATGGTGCTGGCCCGCGCCACGGCCTTCACCGCCAACGGCACTGAGACCGACTATGACTGCGCCGCCGAGCTGGCGGAGCAGGGCGAGGGCGTGTACTACGCCACGGTGACGGCAGTGGTGGACGGCGCGTACACCGAGCCTTCTCTGGAGTACGTGGACGAGTATGTGGCGGGCTATCAGATGCCCTATGACCGCATGTCCACCGTCACCAATGTGAAGTGGGAGGGTACGGTCCTGCGCTGGGACAAGAAGCCCTATTTCACGGCGGAGCAGATCTACACCATTCTGCTGTCCATTGTAGAGGACGATGGCAGCTATCGCACCCTGACCCCCGTGGAGGTGTCGGGAAATGCGGGCATGGCGGATCTGGGCAACACCTTCGCCGCCGGGCGGCGCTATGCCGCGCAGGTCATCGCCCACTCCGACGCGGACATCCTGGAGACAATGGGCCTGACGGACAGCCGCCCGTCCCAGGCGGTCATCTATGACGGCAGCGGCACGCCGGAGGTACCGGACGACCACGACGATACGTGGGTCGCCATCACCTCCGCCCAGCAGTGGATCGACTTGGCCAACGTGGAGGATATGCCCTCCGATCCCGCAGACAGCAGATCCGACAGCCAGCAGAAGGTGGAGTGGAGCAAGAAATACTATCTGGCCAACGATCTGGATTTCTCCCAGCTGTCGGCGGCCTATCAGACCAAGACCAAGTCCATCGGCAACACCACCAACCGGTTCAGCGGCGTGCTGGACGGCAACGGATACGTCATCCGCGGCCTGACATTGAGCAACTATGACTCCGGCCTGTTCTGGTACGTGGGGGCCAGCGGCTATATCTACGATCTGAAGGTGGAGAACGCCAACGTGCTGTTCTCCGACAACGCGGCGGTGCTGGTACACAACAACTACGGCCTCATGGAGCAGTGCGCCGTGGTGAACACCAACATCACCGCCGACACCGGCGCGGTGCTGGGCGGCATGGTCAGCCGGAACTACGGCACCATCCGCGACAGCTATGTGGAGGGCGGTACGCTGACCTCCAACTCCACTACCTCCACGGGCCACGCGGGCTTCGTGGGCGCCAACGAGGAGGGCGGCCTCATCGAGCGGTGCTGGACCTCCATGAGCGTCAGCACCCAGAGCGACTACGCCGGCGGCTTTGTGGGTCTGGGCTACGGCGGCACCATCCGCAACTGCTTCGCACTGGGGAACGTGTCGGGCCGCGGCTATTCCGGCGGCTTCGTGGGACGCTCCGTATTCCAGGGCAACGCCTATGAGAGCTGCTACGCTGCGGGTATCGTCACGGTGACGGGCGCAGAGGGCAACGGCTTCATCGGCGGCAACAAGCCGGACAGCGGCTTCCAGTACGACCAGTCTGAGGGCGTGTGGAACTGCTACTACAACAGCGAGAACACCGGCGCTCACGGTTACGGCGCGGAGCCGCGAACCGGCATGCAGATGCGGCTGGCGGACTTCGTGCGGGAGCTGGGCAGCGGCATCTGGACCCGCGACGACGCGGTGAACGGCGGCCTGCCCTATCTCACCACGGTGAAGGCGCCGGAGACGGCCAAAACCGCGGACATCACCGTACACGTGGCCGTGGTGACGTATGACAAGGAGACGTACACCTTCGACTTCGACCACAAGAGCGTGGTGGATGTCACCGTGGAGAGCACGGGCAACACCCGCGTGGTGGACGTGATGGACGCGGCTCAGGCGCAGGGCAAGCTGACGTACAGCTACTCCACCACCGCCACCTTCGGACGGTTCATCCACACCATCAACGGCCATGCAGTCAACGCGCCGGATGGCTGGATGTTCACCATCAACGACGCCCTGTCCAACGTCAGCGCCTCCACGGCGTCGGTGAAGGACGGCGACAGGGTGCTGTGGTTCGAGGGCACCACCGAGAACCAGTTCCAGGGTCCGCTGTGGGCGGAGCTGGACGGCAGCACCATCCAGTGGGAGACCATTTCCACCGTGGCGGAGCTTCAGGCGCTGGCGGCGTCCAAGGACCCCGCAGTGCTGGCGAAGAACTACAAGCTGGCCAGAGATCTGGACCTGTCGGGCGTGACGTTCTCCGGCATCGGCAGCGCGTCCGCGCCCTTTACGGGCATGTTTGACGGCCAGGGCCACACCGTGTCCCATGTGACGGTGAAGGGCGGCGACAACGCCGGATTCTTCAATGTGACGCTGGGCGCGGTCATCAAGAACCTGCATCTCAGCGATGTGAACGTCACCGGCGGCAGCCGCGTGGGCGGTCTGGTGGGCTGGGCCCGGGCAGAACTGGATCGTCAGGATATGGCGGGCAGCAAGGCCGGCCTTGCCGGCAGCTGCACCGTGTCCGGTACGGTCAGCGGCAGCCGCGCCGTGGGCGGTCTGGTGGGCCTGAACGAGGGCCGCAGCGATCAGGAGACCCTGTTCTCCGTGGCCAGCGCCGTGGATAAGTGTACCGCCGCCGTCAGCGTCTCCGGCAAGGAGAAGGTGGGCGGCCTGGTGGGCGAGAACAGCGGCAGCATCACCAGAAGTGCCGCGCAGGGCAGCGTCACCGCGCCGGATGGCATGATGGTGGGCGGCTTTGCCGGCGACAACAGCGGCAGCATCTATGACAGCCATGCCGAAGGCGAGGTGCAGGGCAAGTCCTACACCGGCGGCTTTGTGGGTATCAGCGACGGCACGGTGAAGAATTGTTACAGCCTGGGCAGTGTCACCGGTACGGACTACACCGGCGGCTTCGCCGGAGGCATCAGTGCGGCGGAGAACGCTGTGGGCGCCGGGCTGGTGTCGGTGACGGGTACGTCCACCTACGGCTATACCGGCGGCTTCGCCGGACGGCTGGGCGGTACGCTGGCGGGTCTGGACAACCAGATCACCGTCAAGAATGTCTACGGAAACTGCATGAAGCCGGACGGCCAGTGGAAGGCCGCGGGCAACAGCTTTACCGGCAGCAGCGAGCAGGCCGCGGTGGAGGGCATGAAGCTGACCACGTGGCAGCAGGTGAACGACAAGCTCATGGAGCTGTTCGGCGTATCTCTGCCGTGGATCGTGGATGATACCGCCCTGATGGATTCCATCGCGGCTACCCTCACCGAGACCAAGGACGGCTGGAGCGCCATGGACATGGCGGCCTACGGCCAGCTGGCGGGTAAGACCGCCAGACTCACCGATGCGGCACGGCAGAACATCATGGATCTGCTGATCGCCGAGGCATCCGGTACGACGGACGCCGGCGCCAGAAGCCGCATCGAGCTGGTGCTGCGGGCGCTGGGCGTGGACAGCGCGGAGCTGTATCCCAAGGGCAGCAGCAAGGCCGTGAACAACGGGGCGCTGCTGAAGGCCATGGATATGAGCGGCGTCACCGTGTGGGCGGCACCCTACGTGCTGCTGGCCAATATGCAGGGCGTCGTGAAGCTCACTGACCAGCAGATCGAGACGCTGATCGCCACCATCGCGGCGGCGGAGTCCAACGGCATTCTGGGCAGCAGCTACGGCGGCGCGTATTACGCCGATCCCGATACCACGGGCGCGGCCATGGCGGCGCTGAGCGCCTACACCGATCGCAGCAGCGCCAAGACGCTGCTGGATAAGCTGGTGCAGGGCGCGGCGAACCATGTGGCCGGCGCGGGCTATTACAGCAACGCCAACAGCGACGCCATGCTCATCATCGGCTTCATCGCCGCGGGCGTGGATCCCGAGACGGTGCTGTGCGCCAGCGGCATCACGCTGGTGGAGGACATGCTGCGCTATGCCAATGACGCCAACAACGGCTTCCTGTACGCCGGTGAGGACAACGCACTGGCCACGGAGCAGGGCTTCCGGGCCCTGGTAGCGTTGGCGCAGTTCCGCGCCAACGGCGGCAAGGCGTACAATATCTATAATTTCAGCAAGACGGCGGTGAAGCCGGGCCACGCCACCGGCAGCGGTGAGCCGGATGTGCCGGTGAACCCGCCCGAGGAGAACGAGGATATTACCGTCACCGTGTCTATCCGCACGCCGGCGGGCATGTGGATGGACGGTAAGAGCGTCACCGTAAAGAAGGGCTCTACCGTGTACCACGCCTTTATCGAGGCGCTGAGGGACAGCGGCATTACCCAGTCCGGCGCGGCCAGCGGCTACGTCCGGTCCATGACCAAGGGAGGCGTCACCTACGGCGAGTTCACCCACGGCGACAACTCCGGCTGGCTGTACAAGGTCAACGGTGTGCTGCCCGATGTGGCGCTGACCCAGAAGAAGCTGGCCGACGGCGACGACATCCTGTGGTACTACACCACCGACTGGAAGCAGGATCCCGACGCCGGCGCCATGGCGGACCAGAGTCTGACGGCGGCGGATGTCATCAAGCTCATCAACGCCATCGGGGATGTGACGCTGGACAGCGGCAGCGCCATCGCAGCGGCACGGACGGCCTACAACAGGCTGCCGGCAGAGGAGAAGGCGCTTGTCACCAACTATGCGGTGCTGGTGGCGGCGGAGGAGACGTATGCCGCGCTGGTGAAGGCGCAGCAGGAGACCTCCGGCGTCAAGGAGAACACCGTGTGGCGCACCCAGTATGAGACGGCGCTGGACAAGGCAGGCGAGAACGACCTGACCTTCGGCAGCGAGTGGCTGGTCATCGCGCTGGCCCGCAGCGGCAGGACGGTGCCCGACAGCTACTACGACAGCGTGGTGAAGGCGGTGCAGGACGCGGGCGGCGAGCTCAGCGATAAGAAGTTCAGCGAGTACTCTCGCGTGATCCTGGCGCTGACGGCCATCGGCAAGGACCCTGCGGACGTGGGCGGCTATGATCTGCTGGCCAAGCTGGCAGACATGGACAAAGTGACGTATCAGGGCCTTAACGGCGCCATCTTCGCGCTGATCGCGCTGGATAGTGCCGGGTATGAGGTGCCCGCCGCGGCGGAGGACGCCAATCAGACCTCCCGCGAGGCACTGGTGGCTTACATTCTGGACAAGCAGCTGTCCGATGGCGGCTGGGCTCTGTCCGGTGACAGCGCCGATCCCGATATGACCGCCATGGCGGTGCAGGCGCTGGCGGCGTACCGCGACGACGCGGCGGTACAGGCGGCGGTGGACAAGGCCGTGCAGACCCTGTCCGACATGCAGCTCTCTGACGGCGGTTACAGCAGCTGGGGCACGGTGAACAGTGAGTCCTGCGCCCAGGTCATCATCGCGCTGACCACGCTGGGCATCGATCCTGCCAAGGACAGCCGGTTCATCAAGTACGGTCTGAGCCTGCTGGATGCGCTGTGCGCCTACTATAAGGACGGCGGATTCTGCCACACGCGGGACGGCGCGGCGGACGATATCGCCACGGAGCAGGCACTGTGCGCCCTGACGGCCTATGCGCGGCTGCTGAACGGCCAGACGGCACTGTACGACATGACCGACCTGGCCGCGGGCATAACGCCGGCGGAGCCGGATGCGCAGGAACCTGCGGAGGAGCAGGAGCCTGCGGCGCAGAACGGCGCCGTGGTGTGGATCGTCGTGGCGGCGGCTGCAGCGGCGGCCGGTGCGGCGGTGATCGCAGCGTCCAAGCGCAGGAAGAAGGAATAAGGACCCCGCTGGGCGGAAGCGTATGAAAAGCTCCCCCTGCCGGCATATGCCGGCAGGGGGAGCTTTTGCAGTTGATACAGCGCTTATTTCTCCTGTTCCGCGAGCTGGCGGAGGAGGATATCCTCGGCGTAGCCGCAGGCACGCGCAACGGAACCAGCCTCAAAGGGATTTGCCAGATTCGCATAACGCAGGGTTTCCAGATAGCTGCGGCTGCCGCCGGTCTTGCAGAGCTTCAGGTAGTCCTGCCAGGCCGCCGCCTTATCCTCGGCGTACTTCTTCTTGAACTCCATGGCGCCCATGGTGGTGAGCGTATAGTTGATGTAATAGAACGGGTAGAGGTAGATGTGCAGCTTGTGATACCAGTAGCCGCCGCGCTCCATGAAGGCGTCATTGCCGTACCTGCGCCAGGGCATGTACTTCTCCTCCAGCAGGCGCCACTGGTACGTCCGCTCCCTGGGCGTCAGCTGGGGATCGGCGTAGCAGATGTGCTGGAACTCGTCCACAGCCACGCCGAAGGGCACAAAGGTCAGCGCTTCCTGTAAATGGGCGAAGCGGAACTTGTCCGCCTGATCGCCGAAGAACCACTGGGCATAGGGGTAGGCGAACTGCTCCATGGACATGGAGTGGATCTCCGCGATGTCGGTGGTCTCACTGTAATAGTCCGAGATGGGCTGGCTGCGCATGGCCATGTAGCCGGCGAAGGCGTGGCCCAGCTCGTGGGTCAGGACCTGCATGTCGAAGATCGTGTGGTTGAAGCAGGAGAACACGAAGGGGGCCTTCAGGCTGGGCAGGCTGGTCATGTAGCCGGTGGAGGCCTTGCCGGGCTTGTTCTCCAGGTCCATCAGCTGGTGGTCGATCATGAAGTCGATAAACTCGCCGGTCTCGGAACTGATCTCGTGGTACATCTTCCGGGCGGTCTCGACCATGAATTCTGCATCGCCGGCGGGCTCGGCGTTGCCGTCGGGGAACACCATTTTCTCATCGTGCCACATGACATGGTCGATGCCAAGACGCTTGGCCTGCGCGTCATAGAGCTTCTGACACAGCGGAACGAGGACGGTGCGCACCTGCTCGCGGAAGGAGGCCACCTCCTTCTCGCCGTAGTCGGTGCGGCCCTGCTCCAGGTAGCCCAGGGGAATGTAGTTCTCATAGCCCAGGTTTTTGCCCATCTGGTTGCGGATGCGGATCAGCTCGTCCCAGATCTCCTCCAGACGGGGCTCGTTGGCCTCGTAGAACGCGGAGTACGCCTTGACCGCGGCGGCGCGGACGGCACGGTCGGGGTGCTCGAAGTACTTCTGCACGCCGTAGAGATTCAGGGTCTTGCCATCGAAGGGGATCTCGGCGGCGGCCATGATCTTCTGATACTCGTTGGTCAGGCGGGACTCCTGCTGGCGCAGGGGGACGTTGGCCTCGCAGAACTGCTTTTTCTGCAGGTCGATGGCGACGAAATACTGCCTGCCGAACTCCCGCTCGATGTCGGGGCGGAAGGGGCTGGAGGCGATGGCCTCGCTCAGCGCCACCTCGGCGGCGCCCAGTGTGGGCAGGGTGTCCTGCAGGTAGTGGATCTCCGCTTCATAGAAGGCGTCGCGGGTGTCCAGAGTGTGGCGGATGTGGGCGATGGCGCACTGGGTGGACAGCTCACCGTTGGCGCGGTCCATCTCAAAGAGCAGCGCACGCAGCGCATCGAAGCTCTCCGCCTGCTCCACGGCGTCCTGCCACCGGGCCAGCTGGGCGCGGCGGGCCTCCAGATCGGGGCGCTGATAGGGTAAGGTCGAAAATTTGTAATTCTCCATGGGGTCCGTTCCTCCTCGCGGTCTTCGAAAGAAATCCTGCAAAGCTGCAATATGTATATTATCATGACTGCGCCGGAGGATGTCAAGGGGCGATTTGCGGGGGCCGTTAAATGCCATTAAAAAATGTGCATCTATCGTGGTTTTTTGCCGTTTATGAAGATAATGCGTTAAAAAATGTTGCTTCTGCGCGATCCCCGTGGTAAAATGATAATTAACCGATCTGGACGATCATCATTCCTTCCGGCAGCCGGATACAAATTTTGCACCTGATGCATCGGTCAGATGAGAGACGTAAGCAGCCAAATGAGCAAGAAAGAGAAGTGAAGAGCAGGCAGTCAAGTGGGCAAGAAGGAGAAGTGAGATGAACAACAGCAGTTTGAAAAAACGGCTCCTGTCGGTGGCGATGGCGGCGGTGATGGTATTTTCCCTGCTGCCCGCCACGGCGTGGGCGGCGATGGCGGAGAACCTGCCCGCCGCGTCCGGCCAGACACGGACGGAGCAGAAGCGGGGCGGCAGCGACACCTACACCGTGACCCGGGACGTCAAAAGCGTCGCGGCGGCGCAGACAGGCGCGGTGAAGAAGGTCACCTGCCTTGACCTGACCACGGGAGAGAACCAGGTCTCCCTGGATGCCAACGGCGGATACCGATGGGTCGCCGGCGCGAACCATTTGTATCTGTACAAGGTGCAGATCGAGGCCGATGGCTCCAATGCGCTGATCCTGCCGGCCGGCGCCACCGTGGAGGTGGTGGGCGAGTGCAGCATCACAGGCGGCGGCGCCAACGAGTGCGCCGTGTGGTCCAAGGGCGATGTGACGGTGGGGCTGGGGCAGGACGCCGCGCTGACTGTCAACGGTCTGGGCTGGCGCGCGGAAGGCAATTTGACCGTTGCGCATGCATATGATGCGTACACGGGCGGCGAGCTGACCGTCAACTACTACGGTACCAGCTCTGACAACGGCACCAGCGGCGCGGCCATTTACATGGGCAGCAATACGCTGCGCGTGGAGCAGGGCGCGAGGGTGACGGCCAACGGCAGCGGCATCGGCAACGTAAAGGCCAAGGACAGCTGCGGCGTGAAGGGCGCTGTCTATGTGGACGGCGGCGCGGAGCTGGTCGCGGACGGCGGAAGCGCCGGAAGCGCCGGCATCAGCTACGGCATCTTCGGCGACGTGACCGTGAAGAACGGCACCGTCACCGCCACCGGCGGCCGCGGCCTCCAGAGCTACGGCGTGTCCGGCAACAGCGTGAGCGTCTCCGACGGCGGCGTGCTGAACGCCAACGGCGGCACGGCGGTGCAGGATCTCAATTCCAGCATCAAGCCCATCAGCGGCGGTATCTATCTGGGCAATAACGCGGTCATTGAAAATGCCGAGGTGAACGCCAGCGGCGGTGTGGCTCCCTGCGGCGACAGCTTTGCCAGCGTCGGCCTGCAGATGACCAGCCGCAGTGAGGTGACGGTCAACAGCGGCGGCGTGCTGAACGCCAACGGCGGCCAGCTGACAAACGGGTCCTCCGCCAATGAGACCAACGGCTTCAGCGCCGGTATCAATATGATGGACGCCGGCGAGGCGAATCTGTTCGTCAACGGCACGGGCCGCGTGACCGCTATCGGCAATCCCGAGCGGCTGGACGGTGGGACGGTCATAAGCTACGGCGTCAACCATACGGACATGGGCGAGCTCACCATCGGGCTCAGCGGAGTCGCCAGCTTCAAGGCTGCCGGCGGCACCGCTGCCAGCCGCGCGGCGTTCGCACCGGACACGGTGTCCATCAAGGGCAGCGAGTCCTATCGGGACTTTGACAACGTGACCGATGGATACAAGTTCCTCAACAGCACCTATGTCAGGAATGACGTTCCGGCGCAGAGTCTGGAGGTCACCGTCTGCGACCACAGAGCGGGCGTTACCAACGGCAAGTGCAACAACTGCGGCGCGGAGGTGGCGGCGGCAACGGTGACGGACGCCGCCGGTGTGACCACCGGCTATGGGACCTTCGAGGAAGCCGTCAACGCGGCGGCGCGTCTGGACGGCAGCACCGTGAGGATGCTGGCGGATGCGGCGGTGTGAAGCGAACTACACCATCGCGGCGGGTACCTTTACCATCGACTTCAACGGCAGGAAACTGACGGTGGCTGAGAACAACTTCTTCGCGGCACAGACCGCCGAGGTGACCCTGACGGACAGCGCGTCCATCAAGGTGGGGCAGCCGTGCGTGCCCAATGCCGCAGAGGGCGGCAGGATCATCGTCGAGAGCGGCAAATTCGGCGGCGGCATCGTGCAGCGGGATGACGGCACGCTGCTGCTCAACGGCGGCTACTTCGACATGATCACCCTGATGGATCCGAATGAGAACGTGATGGATCTGCTGGGCGAGGGCAAAGCGTACCGGTCGGTGCTGGGCGCAGATGCCTGGCAGGATGACAGCAATGCGGATACGACGTCCGCGCCCGGCCAGAAGCGGCTGCATGAGGTCGAGGTGGTGGATGCGCCCCTGCGCATCATCCAGCAGACACCGGCGAGCGGCACACTGACCGTCTACGAGACCTCGCCCGCTATTCCCAGCCTGAAGGTAACGGCGACGTATGACAGCGCCATGAGCTGGGTATTCGACGCCAAGCTCTATTACCGCGCCAGCGCCATCGATGGGTGGTCGACAGCGGATGCGCCTAAGGTCAGCAGCGACGGGAACGGCACCGTTACGGTAAGCAGCAATACCACGCTGAAAACCGGCCAGTACCAGCTCCAGCTGACGTTCCACGGCTATCGGGCGGAGTCCCGGGTCTTCAACGTGACGCTGGAGCCCTGCGGCCACCCCGACATCGATGCGAACGGAAAATGCGGCACCTGCCAGTACCAGTTCGTGGCTACCCTGACCGACGCGGCGGGCGAGGTCACCGGATACGACACGCTCAACGGGGCGCTGGCCGAGGTCAAGGCCCTCTCTGCCGACGCGCAGAACGCCAGCCGCTACACCGTCAGGCTGCATCGGGATGTGACGGAGGATGTGCGCATCACCGGCGGCAAGTTTACGCTGGATCTCAACGGCAAGACGGCCACCGTGCCTGACGGCCTGACTATCAGCGGCACGACCGATATCGGCATCCAGAACGGCAAGCTGGTATCTGACGTGACCGTCAGCAGTGCATCGCTGACCGTCAGCGCTGCGGAGGGGCTGGGCAGGATCACGCTGCAGAGCAGCGCCAACGTGCAATTCTATCCCGACGCCAGCGCGTCGGCCTTCAAGGTGGAGAGCGCCAACGCGCTGCTGATCATGAACGGCGGCACCGTGGGCACCATCGATATGACGGGCGGTGAGGTCCGTGTCCATTTCAACGCGAAAGTCACCGGCCAGGTCAATGCGGATGGCGGCGAGCTGAGCGTGCGGGAGGCCCCCGTCTTTGATGGGGACGTCCGCATCGGGGGCGGCGTCAAGATGACGGTCGTTCCCAATTCCACAGCCAAATTCAACGGAGTGCTGGAATTTGCGGAGGAGGCCGTCGGCGAGCTGGCAGGCGGTACATACAAAAAGCTTGGCATCGCCGCCGGCCGCACGCTGAGCGAGCTGCTGAAGAGCGGTTATGTCTATTACAGGACCGACATAAGCGAGTTCATTCAGGGGGAAACCGATAATTTGACCAACGTCAAGGTCATCAGTCACGCCCACAGCATCCGCAGCGACGGCACCTGCGCCTGCGGCGAGAGCTTCACGGCCTCCGTCAGCAGCGGCGCCAGCGTTGACTGGTACAAGACACTGAGCGAGGCGCTGGCCGCAGTCAAGACCCTCTCTGCCGGCGTGCAGGACGCCGCCCTGTATACCGTCAGGCTGTATCAGGACGCGGCGGAGGATGTAAGCATCAACGGCGGCAAGTTCACGCTGGACCTCAACGGCCATAAGGCCGGCAATACCGCCTTCACAGCCGGCGGCAGCGCGGCGGTGATCCTTTCGGGCGGAGAGGTATCCTGCAATATGCAGGTCAGGGACACGGCGGACCTGACCGTCAACGGCACCGTGCTGCGCGATGTGGAGCTGTACGGCAGCGCTAAGCTGACCGCCAGCGGCGCGGCCATGGAGCACCTCCAGACCAGGGACGGCACTCCGGCGGCGGCGGTGACCGGCGGCACGATAAGCCGTATAACGATACAAGCCGGTACGGTCGGACTGACCGGCAGCGTCACCGTTGAAAATCAGACCGAAGTGCTCAGCGGCGGTGTGCTCACCGTGACTGCGCAGAGCGGCGAGCCTGAGTTCCGAAATGCGGTCACGATCGGGGACGGCGGCAAGCTGGTGGCCTCTGCCGGTAAGTTCCGCAGCAACGTGGAATTTGATATCGGCGCGAAGGGTGAGCTGTCCGGCGGCGAGTATGGCGGTCTCGAGTGCGGCGGCGACCAGCTGCTGAAGGATATGCTGAAGACCGGCTATGCCTACTTTGGGATCGAGCATCTGGAAAACGGTTATGTGAACAGCCTGATGAGCCAGGGCTACACGGTGAGACCCCATTCCAACCACAGCTATGAATGGGACGCCACTACCCATGAGAAGAAGTGCGGCTGCGGCGACGTCAGCGAAACGGACACTGCCGCGCCGGTGATCGACTTCCTGAACGGCGCGGCGCTCAAGACCGAGAACGGACGGCAGGTCATGGACGTGACGGACAACGTGATCTACACCGTGACGGACGCCAATGAGGTAAAGGTGACCGTGTCCTACGGCAGCGGCACAGCCGCAGAGGTGCGCCCCGACGCGGGCGGCCGGTATGAGCTGCCCTTGAGCGAGGGCGATGGCAAGCCGGTGACCATCACCGCCGCCGACGAAGCGGGCAACGTGACCACCGTGACGTTCACCCTCTACCGTCTGGTGGATATGCGCATTACCAGCCATGTGGGCGTGGCCGTGGAGGAGGCGGACCTGACAAGGACGGTGCGCAGCGGCCAGACCTACACCCTCCGCGTCACCATGCTGCCGGGCTACACCGCCCAGAGCGGCCTGGAGCTGGAGCAGGGTGCGCTGACCACAAAGCAGCGATTTACCGGCAGCGACGCCGCCGGCTACACCGTTCAGGTGACGGCAGACTTCAGCAACAGCCTGCTGCGCATCGTGGGCGCATGCGACAACACGCCGCCCACGGCGGAGATCACCATCCGGAACAGCAGCTTCAGGAACTTCCTGAACCGTATTTCCTTCGGCCTGTTCTTCAAGGAGACACAGACGGTCAGCGTCACCGCCGCCGATGTGGGCGCGGGGCTGGATAAGGCGGAGTACCTGCTGAGCGGCACGGCTTTTACCAGGGAAGCCGACGCCGGAGCCGCCGACGGCTGGACGGCGCTGACGCTGGACGCCGACGGCAGGGGCAGCTTTACCGTGGCTCCCAACAGCAAGGGCTTTCTCTATGTGAAGGCCATCGATCGGGAAGGCAACGTTACCGTGGTCAATGCCGACGGCATGGTGGTCTACACCGACGCGGAGCAGATCACGGAGCGCGTCAGCTTCGCCGAAGCCTCCGCGGATGACTGCGTATTCCATGTGAAGGACAACGGCAGCACGGTGAGAAGCATCACCATGGGCAGCAGAGCGCTGGTAAGGGATACGGAGTATCGGATCGGCGCATCCGCCGGCGGCCGGCTGGCCATCACCCTGACCAACAGCTTCCTGACGGCACTGACGGCGGGCAGCTACACCCTGACCGTGTCCTATGACCCCTTGGGCGAGACCTATGTCTCCGGCGGCGACAATCAGGCGCCGGCCTCCACCACCGTGGTGCTGACCGTGGGCAGGTCCACTGTGGACGCTGACATCGCCTCCATGGACAAGATCTATGACAGCGAGCCTGTGACGCCCTCCGCCAATACGGAGAGCGACGGCGTCATGACATGGGAGTTCAAGCCCGACGGCGCGGACCCCGGCGCCTATACCACCGCAGCGCCCGAGGACGCCGGCACCTACAACGTGCGGCTGACCGTGGCGGAGACAGAGCACTACGACCGCATTGAAAAGACTGCCACCTTTACCATCAGCCAGAAGGATATACAGCTCCACACCCCTGCACTGGAGGACAAGAGCTACGACGGCAGCACGGCCATCGTGTGCATGTACTATTATCCCGAGAGGGCGATGGTGGGCAAGATCAGCGGCGACGACCTGTCCGTGGTGATGGGGCAGGCCAACGCGGACAGTCCCGACGTGGGCAGAAGGACCGTGACCTTTACGGGCTTCGGCCTGACGGGCAGCGACGCGGCCAACTATACCCTGGCCGCGCAGCCCATTTCCGGCAGCGCCGCCATCACGGCGCGCCCGCTGAGCATCGGCAGTCTGACCGTCCGCGACAAGCTCTATGACGGGCTCAACACCGCCGCCATCGAGGGCACGCCCACGCTGGTGAATCTGGCGGACGGCGAGACACTGATGCTCCGCTGCGGCACGCCGACCTTCGACACGGTGGCTGCGGGCGATAACATTCCCGTCAGCTTTACCGAGTTTACCATCGCCGACAGCGCCAACGGCAAAGCCGGCAATTACAGCCTGACCCAGCCCGCCGGCATCACCGCCAGCATCAAGGCGTATACCGCCACCGGCGCGGAGTATGCCGCCAGCACCGGCCAGTGGACGAATCAGGACTTCATGGTGACGGCGGCGGACGGCTGGCAGGTGTCCGGCACCAATACCGCCAACGGCGATTGGCGCGGCAGCCTGACCCGCTCCGATGAGACGGGCACCGGCAGCCTGACCTTCTATGTGAAGAATACGGCGGACGGTTATATCTCCGAGTCCGTCACCCTCACCTACAAGATCGACAAGACCGATCCCACCGGCGAGATCCGCATCGACCAGCGCAACGCGTGGCAGAGCTTCTGGAATACCATCAGCTTTGACCTGTTCTACAAGAGCCGGCAGACCGTGACGCTGACGGCGGCGGACGAGGCCAGCGGTGTGGCGGCCATCGAGTACCTGCTCAGTGAGGAGGACTATACCGCGGCGCAGCTGGACGGCATGACCCTCCAGCCCTACACTGCGCCTGTGGCCATCACCCCCGACGACAGGCTCATCGCCTATGCACGGATCACCGATGCAGCGGGCAACGTCACCTATCTGCGGTCCGACGGCGTGGTGCTGGATGCCGCCGCGCCGGTCATCGCCGGTGTGGACGACGGCGCGGTCTACTGCGGCAGCGTGACCTTCACCGTCACCGATGCGTATCTGGATACCGTCACCGTGGACGGCACAGCGGCTGTCAGCGCCCCCGGCCGCGCCGCGGGGAGTACCTATATCATTGAGGCGGACAGCCAGCTCCACACCATCGTGGCCACCGATCGGGCCGGCAACAGCACTCAGGTGCAGATCACGGTCAACAACGGCCACACTGTGGGCACTCCCGCCTCCTGCAAGGCTCCTGCGGTGTGCAGATATTGCGGCGAAAGCTTCGGCGATCCGGCACCCGGGAACCACGGCGGCCTGCTGCGCCGCGTGGACAAGGTCAACGCCACCTCCACCGCCGACGGCAACATCGAATACTGGTACTGCTCCGGCTGCGGCAAGTATTATCTGGACGCCGCTGCCGGCAGAGAGATCACCCGTGGGGACACCATCCTGCCCGCCATCGGTCTGCGCATCGTGGGCGATGTGAGGGTATGGAGACCCGGCGACAAGACGCTGGACGTTACCTTCCGCCAGAAGTATGGCGACTTCACCGTGCAGATCGACGGCGTGACGGTGGATCCTGCCAACTACGAGGTGACGGCTGATCCCGATGGCGGCAGGCTGATCGTCACGTTCCGCGCACAGTTCCTGCGCACGCTGGCCTTCGGCGAGCGCACCATCACCATCGTCTCCGACGACGGCAGCGCCTCCGTCTCCTTCCGACGGGACAGCGCCCGGGCCGTTACCTCCGGCAGTAAGGACGGCGGTAAGGCCGGCGTGACCAGCGCCGCTACCGGCGACGGCTTCCCCATGGGCGGCATGGCCGCGGCGCTGCTGGTCAGCGGCAGCGCTCTGGTGATGCTCACCACCCGCGCCAGACGGAAGGAAGAGGAATGACCCATTCCCTCCCGCGGGGAAAATCGGATAACATGCCGGCAGGGCGGGGTAAAATACCCCGCCCTGCCGGCATAGCCCATATCAACGCCTCCCATTTCGTCAAAGCGGCATCGGAATCCGTGCGATCTCGATAACTGCTACGATGGCAATGATAAAGGCGGCAATTCCGATAACGACTGCGCTCCTTTTGCTGAGCGTTTTCTTTTTTGCCCGGCATATCAGCATAGCACCGACCACACAAACAGCCGCCGCTATCAATGCGATGCCCAGCGTTTCCCACAGCCAGGAAAGTTCATATATGATCTTCATTCGTTCACCTATCCTTTTTGCCCATGCCCGCATAGCTCGGTTTGCCGTCTATACCGACCATGGCTTATTTCAACAGCTCCGACAATACCTGAAACAGCTTTTGAATATCCAGCGGTTTGGCAATATGGCCGTTCATGCCGGCATGCAATGCGTTTTTCCGATCATCCTCGAACGCATTGGCGGTCATGGCCACAATGGGGAGCGCCGCCTTCTTCGCATCCGGAAGCGCACGGATCCGGCGGGTCGCTTCATAACCATCCATCTCCGGCATCTGAATATCCATCAGGATCAGATCATACCGGTCGGCAGAGGCCGCTTCGACCTTTTCAACGGCAATCTTTCCGTTTTCCGCAGTATCTACCTCAAAGCCCGCTTCTTTAAGAAGCGTTGACGCGATCTCCAGATTCAGCTCGTTATCCTCGACCACCAGAAGCTTCTTTCCGGTAAAGGCGGAAGCTTTTGCGGCGGGCGGCGTCTGTCCTGTTTTCGCCTCGCCGATGGGGAAGCGCAGAGAAATGGTAAATTCCGAGCCCTTTCCCTGTTCGCTTTTCACCGTGATCCTGCCGCCCATCATATCCACCAGACTTTTCGTGATGGCCATGCCGAGCCCCGTACCCTGTATCTTACTGACGGTGGAGGTCCTTTCTCTGGCAAACTGCTCAAAAATGTGCTTTTGGAACTCCTCGCTCATGCCGATGCCGTTATCCTTGATGTGGAATTCAAAATCGGCATAGCCCGCCGGAGCCGTATCCTTCTGCACGATCCACAGGCCGATCTGCCCGCCGTCCGGCGTGAACTTCACGGCGTTTGCCAGAACATTGATCAGGATCTGTTCAAGCCGCAGCGGATCGGCAATGACATCCTCATTTTCCACGCCAACGGTATCGAGGGTAAGGGAGAGATCCTTTTTGGAAACAACGGCCTGTATGATATCCCTGAGCTCATGCACCAGCTCCGGCAGATGCACCGGCTTTGCTTCCAGCGTGACCTTTCCGCTCTCAATGCGGCTCATATCCAGCACATCGTTGATAAGGGACAGAAGATGCTGGCTGGAAACGGATATCTTTTTCAGGTAGTCCTCTACCTGACCGCGGTCGTCGATGTGCGTCTGCGCCAGCGCGGTGAAGCCGATGATGGCATTCATGGGCGTTCGGATGTCGTGGGACATATTAAACAGGAACTCCCGCTTGGCGAGATTGGCCTTGGTTTCACGCTGAACGGCAAGCTGGAGTGCGATGTTTTTCTGTTCGAGAGACTTCCTATATTCTTGCTCAGAGTGCTCCTGCTGTATAAAGAAATCCCTTGCGGAGTTCCAGCGGAAGACCTGCACAAGCGCCAGGATCAGGATATACATGACCAGCGTGATCACCAGATTCATCACGGTGAGGGTATAGACCTGACGGGCGGGAACATAGGCATAGAGGTAATAGTCCTGTCCGTGGCTATACATTCCATAGCACTGCTCGATGCCCTTCGGCGCGTATACGCGGATCAGCTTATCCGCATGGCCGCTTCTCCGGATCGACATGAGCCGTTCATTTTCAAAGATGTTCATACCGATCAGAGTGGGATCGTTGGAGGCCGCTGCCTGGTTATCCTCCGCTACCAGAAGAGTCCCCGTGGAGCTGACCTCATAGCCATCTAACAGGTCCTGAATGGACAGAACGGATTTTTCTGAAAACTCTGCCGGGATATAGCGATAGGCCAGCACCACACCCGTGCCGTCAGCGCAGCTGTGGACAGCAACATTAACAAAATTGTCCCCGCCCAGCTCCACGCGCTTGACATAGGTCTTCTGCGGGTAGTCGATGACGCTGAGGATCGGCTCCAATTTGATGCCGGACTGAAGCTGCGCGTAGCCGGTGCCATTCTCCGTGTACTCGCATACCAGATCGCCCTGCGCGTCCAGCACAGAAATGCCCGTAAGCCACAGCATTCTGGCGTACTCCGACAGCGCCGCCTCATCGCAGTCGAGGGAGAGATCCTCCAGCGCGCTGATGGCGGCAGCCTCACGCACAAGGCTTTTCGCAACGGCAGTATCGTTGTACTTCGTATAGTCGGCGGACTGCGCCTTGATAAATTCCATTACTCCCGTCAGCCGCTGCTCGCAATTCTGCATATCCGCCCGCCTGGAAAGCGCGAAAACGGCTCCAAAGAGGGAAATCCCCACAGCAATGCAGACGAGCCAGAATTTTTTGCCGAAAATAGTCTGCAAATGATTACTGTTCAAGGCATTCCACCTCCAGATAGGTCTCGGGATGCTCCAGATATCTGCCGACGATCTCCTGCATGGTCCCATCCTGACGCATCTGCGCAAAGGTGTCCGTCAACTCCTGCGCAAGACCGCGGTTATCGTTGACGGAAAAGGCCGCGCCGATTCCGGTGATCAGCAGCGGCTCCTCCAGAATACGGAAGTCCGCGCCGTAATCCGCCATATACTGCAAAATGGTTGTTTCGTGGGCGGCAATGGCATCCACATAGCCGCAGTCCAGCGTCGCATACTGTACGCTCCGATCTTCCAGACTGATAATATCCTCGAATTGAGGGATATCCGGCTCTCCGCTTTCCAAAAAGATCTCCTCCGGCTTGCCGGTGGATTGTACGGCAATGGTCTTGCCGTTCAAGTCGCTCATGGCGTAAATGTCGCTTGCTGCATTGACGGCGATGACCTGCCGGCTGACCATGTAGGGACCGGCCCATTGGTAATCCTGCTCACGCCCGTCCATGGAGAAGCAGCCCCAAATGCAGTCGATCTCCCCGCTATCCAGCAGCGCCCTTTTCTGCTCCCAGTCGATGGTCGTAAACACCGCCTGATAGCCCATCCGCCGGAAAGCTTCGGCTGCGATCTCCACATCGATACCGGTTGGATCGCCGTTATTGTCCAGATAGACGAAGGGCGGATAGGTGTCGCTGCCGATGGTGATCTGCGGCAGCGACGATACATCCGGCTGCCCTGCTGTCTGCGCCGCGCAGCCGCAGAGCGCTCCGGTCACAAGCAGAACGGACAGAATAAGTAAAATAAGTGTTTTGGTGTGTTTCATCAGTACGATTTCCTCAATTTCCGCCTTCGATCATTTGCATAAGTTATTATACATTGATTCCGGCAAATAGCAATATTCAGTGTGCCATTTACGCGATATTGCCGTGGCCATCGCCGCGGCGTCCGGACGGCCATCGCGGCGGAATTTCTCCGATTCGGCGAAAAAGGGTTCGAGCTATTTCGAAAATGCGTTGAAATTTGCGGATAAAGCGACTATAATGGCGGGACGGATCGTTGTTTATAGATTTATAAAACGGAACGGCGGCGCATTTGCGGGAAAAGCCGGAGAAAAAGAAGGAGCTGTGCGCGGAATAAAGGCGCAGGCTGCTGCTCCGGCATGGCGTCCCGCCTTGCCGGCATCGGATACCGTACGACGCGTTGGGGAAAGGCAAAGAGTACTATGAAGCAAAATGACAAGGGATTTACCTTGATGGAATTATTGATCGTGATCGCGATTATTTCCGTACTGGTCGCCATCGCGATCCCGATGTTTTCCTCTCAACTGGAAAAGAGCCGGGAAGTGACAGACCTCGCCAATGTGCGCGCCGCGTATGCGCAGGTCTCCACAGAGGCTATGTTGGGAGACACCGATGCTGCGGTCACAGTCAAGCTGAAGCAAAAAAAGGCCGACTGGCAGTCGGTAGAACCTGTAAACATCGGCGGCATCGTTCACTCCAGAGGGCAGGGCGACACGGACAACTGGATAGGCGTGGCCACGCCGGGAGGAAGCTGTGTCGTTTCGTATGATGAGAGCTGCGGCGTGGTGCTCACATGGAGCGGCACGGCAGGACCGTCCAAGCCGGATTACCCATTTGATACCAGCATAAGGGATTATTTTTCGCCGTTACTGTATGCGACGGATTTTTGGAAATCGGACATGCTTGCCGAAAATAAGAACTTTGAACTGGACTCCCGCTGCCCGAACTCAGCCTATATCCCGGGCATTGAAGCTGAGCTTGCAAAGATGAATAACAGCCTTCTGCAGCAGGGAGACTGCACCTGGGCCTTTTTGGGAGATGGGCGCGAGGGGCAGAATGCAAAGCGTTACCTTTTCTGGACTTCCTTCAACACAAACAAGGTCGGCGCCGGAAAGCAGATCCCTGTACTCATTCAAACCGGTGACGGGAAATACTATGTTTCCGAAACCACGACGGGTCAGCGAACAGATAAAAAAGGGACCGGTTATGTTGCGATCTCAAAAAGTCTCTTCGTGAATCAGTACACCGACCAGTATAAGAAGGTTTTGGATGCCGGCACGGAGTATCTCACACTGGAAGATGCCTACGATGCATACATAACGGCCCTGAACAATGCAAAATACGACGAGGTTCGTGAAAGCTCAAGAGGGTAAGGCTGCAAAAAGTCAGCGTCCTCTTTACTGCGCGGCCCGCTATCAAGGAAAACCGCAGGCCCGACAGAATTTGTCGGGCCTGCGGTTTGTCTGTGTTCAGATTTGCGGTCTTGATTTCTTTCAAAAAACGTTTTCAGCACAGGACCTCCACCTGCTCCACGCCATACCGGCGGAATAGCGCCAGAGCCTCCCGGCCAATTCGCTCACCGGACACCGCAATGGGGATCGCAGGCGGACATCCAACGGTAGGCGCACCGCAGACCCGTCCCAGCGACTGCGCCGCCGGTATGGTCTCCCGCGGGGCAAGCAGTGCCTCCCGCACGGAGCACACCCGCTCCCCACGGACCGGCGGAAGCGTTGGCTGCGGCACATAAACGGCATCGTTTGTTCCGAAAGCATGGAGGATCCGTTCAATATCCGAGGCACGATTCTCCGGCGTCAGCATCAGCACCAGAAAGTCCAGATCGGCGTATTCACATTCTACGCCATTCTCCCGCAGACGGTCTGCCAGCTGTCCGCCGGTCATACCGGATGGCGCCTTGATAGTCAGGCGCAGCGGGTCCGACGGCTCTATCTGCCATCCGGCAGCTGTCAGCGCCTTCCGCGCTTCGCCCAGATACACACACATCTCCCGCAGGCGTTCCCGGTATCCATCCGACAGATAGCGGTTGCACAGATCCAGCGACGCCAGAGTCAGATAGGACGGGCTGGTAGAGCCAAACATGGCCATCGCCGTTTTTGCGTTCTCCCGCAGAGACGCCGGCGCTGCACGGCTGATGTGCAGGTACGCGCCGCCGGTCAGCACCGGCAGCGTCTTGTGCGCCGAATCGCAGCACAGAGCTGCACCCAGATCCAGCGGGTGGCGGGATGGCTCCAGAAACCGCAGATAGGCGCCGTGGGCGTTATCCACCGCCAGCAGTGTGCTGTGCTTCCGGCACACCTCTGCCAGAGCGGAAATATCCGCCATGCCGCCCAGATAGTCCGGACTGGTGAGATAGACCGCCGCAGGCGGCGCAGGCAGCTCCGTCAGCGTCCGCTCCAATGCGTCCGGCGACACGGGACAGCTGCAGAGAGATGTGCTTTGCTCCGGCCACAGCCAGACGATCTCAAAATCCAACAGGGCCGCCGCGTACAGGAACGCACGGTGTACGTTCCGGGCGGCCACGATCGTCCGGGATCCGTTTCCGCAGATCAGGGCCAGATACAGCATCGCCCGGATACACTGGCTGGATCCCTCCGTGGAGTACACCGTCCGTCCGGAGCCGAACAGCTCTCCCGCACAGGACTCACTGCGCCGGATGATGCCGTCCGCTTCATACAGACTGTCTGCACCCCGAATCTCGGTGATATCCAGCGCCTCACAGCCCAGAAGGGATTTCCCCTTGTGACCGGGCACATGCGCACGGACCATCCCGGAATCCGCATACCGCCGGACAAAATCGGCAATGGGCGTTTCCATCAGCTGTTGGCCTTGGCGGAATCTTCCGCCACCTTCATCATGATGGCACATTCCATACGCTTACGGAACAATTCGCAGCCTGCCTCGTAAACGCCGCGGATCGAGCCCGTAGCGTGGAAGGCGTTGGCCGCACAGCCGCCGGAACAGTAGAATCTCGCCCAGCAGTCATTGCACTCAGGCCGGGCGTAGGCATTGCAGGAGCGGAATTCCTCCCGCAGGGCCGTATTGGTCACGCCGTTCCAGATGTCGCCCAGCTTGTAGGCTTCCTCGCCCACGAACTGATGGCAGGGATACAGGTCGCCCCACGGCGTTACGGCCATATACTCCGTGCCGGAGCCGCAGCCGGAGATCCGCTTATAAATGCAGGGGCCGCCCGTCAGATCCAGCATATAGTGGTAGAAGGTGATAGGCTTGCCTTCCTTTTCCCGACGCAGCATATCCCTGGCCAGCAGCTCATACTGATCCTTCACGATCTCCAGGTCCTCCGCCGTCAGCGCGGCGGGGTCCTCCGGCGCGCACACCACCGGCTCCATACTCAGCTCGGTGAAGCCCAGATCCGCCATGTGGAACAGGTCCTTCGTAAAGTCCGGATTGGCATGGGTAAAGGTGCCGCGCATGTAATAGTTCTTGTTGCCTCTGGCCGCTACCAGCTTCTGGAACTTGGGCACGATGCGCTCATAGCTGCCGTTGCCTGCATAGTCCACCCGCAGCCGGTCATGGATCTCCTTGCGGCCATCAAGCGACAGCACCACATTGCTCATTTCACGGTTGGCGAAGTCGATCACGTCATCATCGATGAGCATCCCGTTGGTGGTCAGCGTAAAACGGAAATTTTTGCCCCGCTCCTTTTCCACGCTGCGGGCATACTCCACCAGCTGCTTCACCACGTCCCAGTTCATCAGCGGCTCGCCGCCGAAGAAGTCCACTTCCAGATTGGTGCGGCTGCCGGAGTGATCCATCAGGAAGTCCAGCGCTTGCCTGCCGACCTCGAAGCTCATCAGTGCGCGGTCTCCGTGGTATTTGCCCTGACTGGCAAAGCAGTAGGAGCAGTTCAGGTTGCAGGTGTGCGCCACATGCAGGCACAGCGCCTTCACCACATCGCCGGAGCGCTCCTTGAACGTACCGGCCATGTCCGCAAAGGTGTCGGGGGTATAGAGCTTCCCGGCGCGCTTCAGCGCCTCTACATCGGCAATGCAGTCCCGCAGTTCCTGCTCCGTCACGTCCTCGCGCTCACCGTATTTCTCCATCATCGCCGATACGATCTCATCCGCCGTGTGATCGGGGTAAAGTGCAATGATGTCATAGGCTACCTCGTCCACTGCATGAATGGCACCGGAGCAGGTGTCCAGCACGATGTTGTAGCCGTTCAGTTGATACTGATGTACCATTCTTCCGTTCTCCTCGTACAGAAAAAGTGCCGCCTGAACAGGCGGCAGCTTTTTGAAAATTGCGCTCGATTACTTGCTGGTGTTCTCGCACTTCTGGTTTGCCACACCGCAGCTGGTCTTGCAGGCAGACTGGCAGGAAGTCTGGCACTCACCGCAGCCGCCGTTCTTGGCGCTGTCGCACAGGCTACGAGTCTCGAGAGTCTTGATTCTTTCCATAATGACATGTATCTCCGATCTGTTAAATTCTAATGGGTTTCCCCGCGGACTATCCGCAGACAGTCACCTTAAAAGTCGGAAAAATTCTAACACATCATCCGCATAAAGTCAAGCTATTCCGGCGATCGAGTGTTCCGAATTTGGCGTTTTGGGCGCGTCCGCATCCATTTTGCGGGCCTTGGCGCAGGCGCAGTTGTCCCGGCCCGACGTTATCCGGAACAGGGACACCCTGTGAAACAGCGCGTAAAACGCGCCGGCGGGCACAGCGCCTGCAGAAGGGAGGGAAAAATATGATACGCAGCACGATCATTGCCGGCAGAATGAGAAAACCTGTGGTATAATAAAAGAAGCTGGATCTGGACGAGCCTGCCGCCGCCGGTATCCGGCCCCGAAAGCGGGACGGGCCTGTGACACGCTTTCGGCCATGGGGCGGATGTTGAGAACGGAAAATTAACAAAGACTTTATTGCAATGTGCTATACTACGGATAACTTACACGGGAAAGGGAGGGCATACCATGCGTCTTTTGCTCATTGAAGATGAACGCACACTGTGCGATGCCGTTGCGCGCCGGCTGCGCCGGTCAGGGTACAGCGTAGATCTCGCCTACGACGGCGAGCGGGCATTGCAGCTTTTGGAGGTGGAGCGCTACGATCTGGTGCTGCTGGATCTTAACCTGCCCAAGCTGGACGGCATGAGCGTGCTGCGCACACTGCGGCAGACCGACCGCGAAACGCGGGTGCTGATCCTCTCCGCCCGCAGCGGCACCGCCGACAAGGTGGACGGCCTCGACGCAGGCGCCAACGACTATCTCTCAAAGCCCTTTGCGCTGGCCGAGCTGGAGGCGCGGATCCGCAGCTTGACCCAGCGGCAGTTCATTCAGCCGGATGTGTGTCTATCCTTCGGTACGCTGCGCTTCGACACAAGAAGCCGCATCGCCGCGGTGAATGGAAAGACGGTCTCTCTCACCAAAAAAGAGAGCGGTATTTTAGAGTATTTGCTGCTCAATCAGGGCCGCCCGGTCAGTCAGGAGGAACTGCTCGACCATGTTTGGGACAACAGCGTGGACGTCTTCAGCAACTCTATCCGCGTCCACATCTCCGCGCTGCGGAAAAAGCTGCGCGCTGCGATGGGCTATGATCCTATTCATAACCGCATCGGAGAAGGGTATCTGCTGGGAGGGCCGGAAGAATGAAGGTGCTGTCGCTTCAATGGCGCATTACGCTGATGACCGTCCTGCTTATCGGTGTTACCTGCGTTTCCATGAATCTGCTGCTCTGCTCATCCGGCGTATATTATATGGACTCCATTGCAGATTCGCTTCAGGACTACGACCACATTGCCGTTGAGAGCGGAGAAACTGCCGGCTTTGACCCGCAGCTTATCCCGCCCGGTGAAGGCTTGACGATCGTTGTCAGCGGGGCGCAGGCGCGTTTCCGCACAACGAACTGGTACATCACAGCGGCGATCGCGCTCCTCGGCGGTATGGTGGCCTATTTCGTCAGCGGCCATGCGCTGCGTCCGCTGCGCCGCTTTGCGCAGCAGGCAGAACAGGTGGAGACAAGCAACCTTTCCGAGATCCGGCTTGACGAAGAGACGCTGCCGGAGCTTCGCTCCCTCACCCACGCTCTCAACGAAATGCTGGAGCGCCTGAGCCGCGGCTTTGACGCTCAGCGGCAGTTCGTCGGCAACGCCGCCCATGAACTGCGCACGCCTTTGACGCTGCTGCAAACACAACTGGAGCTTTTCCCCGATGAGCATCCGGATATTCTGCCGGAAAGCGCGGCGTTCCTCGCCTCCCTGCAGGACGAAGTCCAGCGGCTCAGCCGGCTCACGCATGCGCTGCTGGACATGAGCGATCTTCAGTCCGTTCCGCGCGATGATGTCATTCTGCTCTCGCCCATGATCGACGAGGTCTTTGCCGACCTTGCCCCGCTGGCCGAACGCAATGGGATTTCCCTCTTGCGTGAGGGGGAGGATGTTACCGTTGTGGGCAGCGATATGCTGCTTTGCCGTATGTTCTTCAATCTGGTGGAGAATGCCGTCAAATACAACCATCCCGGCGGTACGGTGAAGGTGGATGTGCAGCAGCAGGACGGGCAGGTGGTCATCCATGTAGCGGATACCGGCCGCGGCATCCCACAGGAGTTCTGGCAGAGTATCTTCCAGCCCTTTTTCCGCGTGGACAAGTCCCTCAGCCGCGAGCTTGGCGGAGCGGGGCTTGGCCTTCCGCTGGTGTGGGAGATCGCGCGGCTTCACGGCGGCCGCGTTTGGGTGGAGAAAAGCACTGACAGCGGCAGCGTACTGGCCGTAACATTTCCGTTGTCCGCGCCGACTACGGACGCCGGCAGGGAGTAAGACGGTATTTCCGGCAGGGGATCGGATCACGGCCAAACCGGGAGAGGTACTTGCGCGCTGCTCTGCGGCGCTGGCCAAAGCGCGCACAAAGAGACGGAGGCCAGAACGGGGCGGCAATCAGCGAAGCTTCATCGGAGATGAGTACCTTCTCTGCGGTTCAACCGGGTTTAGTCTCCCTGAAAGGAGCGAAGCATGGCTTACTCGGCCGAAATTCGTGAAGAAGCAAAGCCCATCAAAGGAAAAAGTTATAAGAAAGACCCGGAAAACAAAGTTTTCCGGGTCTTTCTGAGCGTTTGAGTTGTAAAAACGTACTCGATCAGCGCTTGCTGAACTTCAAGAGCCCTGTGCTGCCCCTGCCAAACATCTGGATATTTCTTCGCTTTCCACCTGATTTTTGGCTTAATACTGCGGTTTTTTCGGCACATGAAGTTCTAATTTTCGCCCTCGTGCACGACGCACAAAAAACAGGTTTTGCTCCTTATGTGTGCCTTGCGTATCGCTGCCCAGGGCGACGCAGGACAACAGAAAGGAAAGAAACTTGGTTGCTGTTCTCGTCATCACCTCAAAATCCAATCCAAACACGGAGGACAGCATAATGGAAAAATACATCTACGATCAAAGCAACGTCCTTTGGTATGAACTCCAAGGAGACTGCTACATTCCCTGCTTAATGCTGAATGAACCGGATACAGCCCCCATCGGTATGTGGGGTAGAAAGCACCAGCAATACCTAAAAGAATATCGCCCCATGCTCTATTCCGATCTTGTTCTCAGCGGAGGATTGCACAGCTATCTGGCTGATATTGACACCCAGGCACGCAACAAACTTCATCTGCTCGTAACACAGCTGGCCGAGAAAGAAGGTATCAATGAGCAGCTGAAATCGCAGGATCAGATGGCATGGCTCGGAGCCATGAACAACATCCGCAACCGTGCAGAGGAAATCATCCTCCAAGAGCTGATCTATGGGGAGGATGCCGTATGAGACTTCTTGAAGAATTTTGGTATGGCAACATCGAACCGACTGAATATGACACAAGTGCCTCCAAGGAATACAAGGAAGTGCTTCAACTGATTACCCGAAATGAAGAAAAGCTTTTGGCTACCATGACGGATGAGCAGAAAGAACTGTTCTCTCGGTATACGGACGTTGTTCGTGAGTATCAGACCATGGCAGAGTGCCTATTGTTCCAGAATAGCTTTAAGCTGGGTGCCAGAATGATGTTAGAGGTTATGGAGGAATAACAATATCGACCATCGGCCGAGCAGTTGGTCACTGCTTGGCCGATTTATTACTTCTACTCGCTCCTGATTAAGGAAAACTAAGCTTTTTAGTTAGTGAAAATAGCATCTCGTATTACTATTATTCTCATTATCAGGATAGTATAGACTATCTGATCTGGTGTTGCCACAAGACTACGCTTAATATATGTTCCAAAATATTGCGCCAGACTTATGGCTTGCATGTATTATAGCATACACTTTCCAGTCAGTATCTTAATTTTGACGCCACTTAAAACGGATATTCTTCGTTTCCATTTTGAGAAGACGGTTCTATTTCTTGCTCAGTGTTTTCTGAAAGGATCGTTATTAAGTCAATGATCCGTTGATAGAGTTCATCGAATGTGATTACAAGAATATTATTCAAGCTATTCCGAAAGTTTTCAAAAGCAGCAATCTGTCCAGAATCCATTGTTGAAATCTTTCCGATGATAACAACACACTTAGGTGTCATCACTTCAAACGGCTGTGATCCCTGATGGCACAACGTATAGTATTCCTTTGTTAGCTTATCTCTGTAATTTAACACCTGACTGACTGCACCGCTTAATTCATAGCTAAAACTATATGTTCCACGGTATTGTCCACCTATAATTCCCGTACACGGTGTCTTAATTTCAATCAAAGCCACATTTTGCGACAAGCTGTTCTGATAGATAAAATCACACAGGTTACCACAGCCATTATTAATATTTTTGCCTCCCACATATGCCTTGTCTGCAAATATTGTACAAGGACAAGCGAACAACTGTGCCAAAACCCATTGATTCTCTTTAAAGACCGTAGTTTGCCAAAACTCCTCGCTATTATTATCAAGATTGTCTTTCATGAGTGTAGCGACTCTCTGAAGTTTCTCGATGTTCAGCGATGTTGTCAAATACTGTAGATTATCATCTTGAAGTTCAGAAAGACTTTTCTTTAAAGATTCCAGGGAGCTCGTTTGGGTGATAAGGCGCAATAATGTTTTAACCAGATCATAATTCTCTTCGTTTCCAATCATTCTGGCAGCCGCTGGATCATTCTGGATTATAGACAAAAACTGCCGGAAAGCACCATCTACTCTGGCGTATGTAGCTGTTCCGTAAGGAATTTTTCCCATATCATCATATAGGGCATACAAACGTTGCAGGCCCTCATACAGTGCATATGTTTCACTGGTACTCAGCTTAAATTCCGTCCAGTCGCAGACTTTAACAGATCCTCGTGAAACTTTTTCCGATGTATCTTTGCTATCACTGGGAAAGCGTTCATCACCTTTGCGCTTTTTCTCATATAGCAGCTTTCCAGACACGGATTTCTGAGGATCTTTGACGTTATCTATTAAAGTGGGCAAAAACTTCAAACGAAGCATTTCTGTTTGAGCTAATACAATAGGAGAGGCATCCGCTGTTGTTGCAGAAGTTGATACCACATCAACAGTAGTATCTGTCATATCATGTATCTCACGGGATGGAAAATATATTTTCACGGTTTACTCTCCTGTCGAAGCAAAACTTGTTTGTACTATATAAAGCACGCACTCAGAGTACTACAAATTCGCCTTAATCAGTTGGAATATGCGCTTTATCTATTCCATACTTCTCCCAGATCATATCATTTCTTGCCTTTAGATTACTTTCCGAATATAAATTGTTTTTTTCAGAGTCTGTCAGATTAGGTATAGAAAATCTTGCGATATAGTTTTTGGCTAACGCCATAAAGCCTTTTGCATACGGTTTACTTGTATGTCGAATGTAATACCAAAATACATCTGATTCCAGAAATACTTTCAGAATTTTCAAGGTTTCAGCATCTTCACAAAACAGTGCGTATCCACAATAGAAAAGAAGATCTTCCTTTAAAGAAATCACTGCTGTTGGTGTACCACTAATATAGGGAATCAGCAACTTTTTGCCATAATTATTCATCCCCTGGGTTCTGCCATAGGCATACCAAGCAGGATAGTGTCCCTTTCCTTTATCTCTTTGTGCCAGCTCATCCTTATACAACAGTAAAAAGTCATATGTATACGGATAACATTTTCTGAATTGAACTTCTGGAATGATTTGAAAATCATTTGCTTTTTTGACATAAGGAAAAATTGCTTTTTCTCTATTGTCCGCCAGTTCCTTTTCCGTTTTAATTGTATTTGGCTTTACTATATCAATGCAGGCGGATTTTTCAATGGGGAACTCTTTACCATCTTTCATTCGATAGTAATATGCGTCATCTTCTCGATCGGGCACAAAGAAATATAAATCATTTTTCAGTGTAGCCAATCCATTGCGAATTTTCCATGTACCCAGAGGAGTGCCTACATGCTCGATTTTATAGATAAGGTCATCATGCACAGCATCGCAGAGTCTCCACGGCTGATTTTCTGCAAAGTCCTTCATGTGGTAAGTTGTAAAGCTCTGACTGCCCAATTTCTCGGAATCTTTCATCCGTGCGTAATGAATTGTTCCGCCAGCTTCTCGGTATGCACTGGTAACGCAAGTATAACTGGTCACATTGCTAAAAACCTGTGAATCTCTAAAATCAATGATCTCTAATGTAATATCTTGGCTTTTAAAATAGTTTCTGAGTCCCCGGCCATTGACCGCCTGAAGGTACGTGTTTGGGGAAATGTAAACCAATTTTCCGTGAGAATTTAATAATTTCAGGCCAACCTCATAAAACGGCATATATAAGTCCATATTACCGCTTTTTCCACATTCCCAGTCGGAAAAGAATTCTTTCGTCTTGTCGGATACATTTCGTGCACGAACATAAGGAGGATTACCAACAATACAGTCAAAACCATTCGGTATTCCTTTTAATACAACAGTGCTGGTATGTGGATCTAACATATCTGCACATAACAAGTGATAGCGATTTAGAGGCTTTTCGCTATTCATGGAAAGCAGCAAGTCTATCAATATTTTAGCCCGCTCAATGGCATGATGGTCTATATCAATTCCATACAGGTACTTGGAAAAAAGGTCATAATAAGACTTTTGGTATCTTTTATGAAACATTTCTGCAGCCGTGATTAGGAACGATCCACATCCGCAGGACGGATCGCACAAAACAGGAATTTCATTCTGCTCACATGTGGCCTTCTCTATGATGTACTCTTTGATTTCGAGTGGAGTATATACAATTCCTTTTTCCTTTTTTTCATCTGAGGAAATTAGGCTTTCAAAACAAGTTACTAAATCATGCAGAGAAATAATCTCTCCATGTGCAGAAAGCTGTTCTTCGGCTTTGTTTACAAGGATTGTATCGGCTGCTGCCACCGCTGAAATTAAATTAGGAAATCGATCTATGTTGATAGTATGTCTTCTTACAAAGACGGCTACCAATACATGTACCATACTGCACGCATCAACGGTTTGCTTCGAACTCTTATAGATTCGTTTAATGATTTGAGTTAAGGTCATCATTCTGCTCCATTCAGCAAATCAATGCGACTAATGGTTCTACCAATAGCTTGGATTTGTGCTTTTTCTACATCGGTTACTTCATACAGATTGAAGCACACTTCATCCAAATCGGACCATTTTTCCTTTAGTGCACGTGTGAAAACTTCTTTTTGGTTCTGAGTTGCTACCAAGTAACGATCCTGCAATTCAGTAATTTCGTCAAATATGCTGCTCAGATACAGCACCGCCCCAGAGTCTGCTGTTAATTTTACTGAAGGAAACGGTATCGGCGTTAAGAACTGCTTGTTAAATTTGTAGTATTCGCCAGTCTGTGGATTAGCACCAGCTTTTCCTAACACAGAAAAAACTGTGGAATTAATCACACAAGTAATGGCTTTCATTATCTTACTGTCTGCATTTGGGATGGTAATAAACCAAACATTGGCATTATCCATATACAACCCCCTGTTGGATATGTAGGTTGCAATTGTGTCCTTTGCAGTCATAGGAATAATGATTTTATCTACATCATACATCGACTGATTATGTTCACGTGTAAATGTGTGCCACATAACACCTTCTCGACATTGAACATTCTCTTTGATTCGATCTTCATTTTCTTTTAAATACCGATATGCCAAGGGGTATCTAATTTCCATTTCATTAAATTTAATCGGGTCGGCACTTGCTCCATTGTATGGGAAAATACAGTAAGCATCGGGTTCTACTTTTTTGAAGGGATAAAACACTTTATTATAAATAACCGCACGCAAAATATCCTTTTCTACTGTTACCACCTCACCAAATCCATTTTTTCCTGTAGCAATTCCATTGTGGAACTGGACATTTTGAAGATGGTACATTTTTTTCCACAGTGCCTGAATACCGTCTTTAACTTGCAGCTGAGGATATTGGCCTAAAGTTCCCCATTCTTCCTGGAGCCTCTTTTTCAGACTTTGAATAGCAAAACTTTCAAATGTCCATGGGGCATCGTCATCATCATAATCAATGTTCTGAAACTGGCATCCTGTAAAATGACCACTTTCATCAGCATTTTCAAATTTAGTTCTGATTGTATCTGCCGCTTCCGGCATATAGTAGTACTGAAGATGTGGATTTCCGCCCTTTTCCAAAACCATGATGGAAACATACGTAATCCGACCAGGAAAAATATCTGTTGCTTTAAAATCTATCAGTTTACTCAAATAATGGCCATGTGTAATCATGTGTCGTGCCATACGGCCATAATTGGTCTTAAACCATCTTCGCTGTACAATCAAACCAAACTTACCGTTTCTGGCAAGCAATGACAGACAACGCTCGATAAACAGGACCGACAAATCAGCTTTTCCCTCAAAAGTAGCATATTTGTTAGTCAAATATTCATGCATAATCGGACTGGCAGCTTTATAGTGCTTGGTTTCAACATATGGAGGGTTGCCCACGATATAACGGAATCCCCCGTGGTTTCCAAACACCGAATTAAACTCTCTTCTGATATTTAAAGGCTTTATTGCTATTATTTGATCTGCACTAAATGCTCTATCAAAATCGACCAAAGTGTTACCCAATTTGATATTATCTGATATTTCACGCAGAACTCGTTCACCAAACGCTCCAATATCTTCCCAGGCTAACTGATTATTACCATCTACGATTTTCAATGCGATAGACATTTTTGTTACTTCGATAGCCGCCGCATCACAATCAATACCATACAGACAGTTCTTTACGATTGCACGTCGTGCCTCCATGGTGAGCATCAGTTCATCACCCAGTAAGCAAAATAGTTCTTGATGTGTCTGCATTTCAGCAGCATTGTGGCGCAAAATATCAGATAATCTTCTTACAAGAATTTCATAGCAGGCAATCAAGAACACACCAGAACCGCAGCATGGATCAAGAACTTCTGTTGCCATCAGTTCTTCAACTGTCTGACATTGCGCAATATCAATTGTCTGGCGACAAATCATATCAACGATATGCTCAGGCGTACTGACTGCGCCGTTGGTTCTGATATACTCCTCCTTGGTTTCTGCAATAACATTATTTCCTCTTATAACCAGTTTGATTCCCAAGAACTCCTCATAAATTTTTGCAATCACTTTGACCGGAATTACATCAAAACAATACGGATAAGGGTAGTAGAGGTTTTGAATAAACTCCTCCAAAATAGCATTATCAACATGTAACTCATGGAATCTTGCATCTCTGGTAAACATTGGACCATCATAGTGATTATAAAATTCAAAATAACAACTATTTTTAAACGATTCCCAAAACCCGCTTTGAGAGTCGCAAAAGCTTTTAAGTTTTCCCTGTTCTTCAATCCCCTTAGACTCACAAACGCGTATGAATATAATTCTATCCAAAATCACTTGTGTATAGTAATTCAACGCATCTGCATCATTTCTGAACTCTTGATTATTATACAAAAGATTGTTAGCGATTCTTAAACGAAAATTTGAAAGAACTGCAGAAAAATGATCATCCACACGGCTCTTGCCTTCAATTGCCGTTGTTTCATAGAGTTCATATAAATAGTTATTACAAATCAGATCATGTGCCAAATGGTCATAAAGGACATCAAAGTTGTCGAGATACTCGTCGATAGAAATACATTTCGCCCCATAATTCGCAGGCATATCAGGGGTAGGTGACATCCGGGTATCAAAGATCACAAAGGTATCAAAATTAGATACAAAGGCGCACGGCACTTGTGCTGACCAACCATACGATCTAATTTGATATGCTACCTGCGGATCATTGATAATATCAACTGTCGGCGCTTTAGCATCTAAAAACGATTTAATATTAGTCCCATTTATCAAAATGTAGTCTGGTTTTCGGTGCGGAGACTGGATTTCTCGCAGCCGCTCACTCGCTACGCCTCGTAAGCAACGTTCCTGTATTACTTCGTGAGTATTCTTAACATCCCAGCCGAATAAACCAAGAAACTCATTTAGCCAAGTACGAATCGTTTCTTCTGAAACGTTTTCCTTAGCCTCCAAACGTGTAGTCTGATTATATCGTTCCAGCAGTATCTGGAGACGTGCTTTTATATTTTCTTTATTCATTGTCCATCCTCATCTTCAACATCAAATTCTAAAATATCATCTATCTTACATTCAAATACAGAACATATTTTCCCAATACTTTCTAAAGAAACTGGTTCTTCACGCCCCATCCGGGCCAGAACATTAGAGCTGATATTTGCTTGACCAATTAAATCTGTCTTTTTCATTTTTTTATCTATAAGCAGTTTCCATAGCTTGTCGTAGTTGACCTTCATACAGCTCCTCCTTAGCAGATATTTAACGCTTGTTAATACTGTAAATAATATCACAAATTTGCTTAAATAGCAATTTATTTTCACGTTATCAATCTTAAATATCACTTTTTCATGATATTTTAGTTGCTTTTAACAATGTCTTTTTCAATTTTGCATACTCCACCAACTTCTGGGCATTACTGGCCGGATGCCATGCGTAGGCAATCAGGTAGTCCACATGATCAACCATATAGCGGTTCGCCCTGACGAGGGCTACACGGCGTGGCACACGCTCCGTATCGGGATGGTAATACGTGGCCGTCAAAGCCCTTCGGAGGTACCATGGGACGATTCTCAGGGTGATACGGCAGCAGCAACGCCAGGGTTACTTCTGGGTCTATTTTCTTCGCTTCAACAACTGCTTTGGCAGCCAGCCTGTCAAAGCCGCCATGCGGCATTTTTTGAACAGGGAGGGCCCGGACGATGTACCGCTCATCCGGACTTCTCCCATCGGCGGAATCCTGACTTTTACGGCTCTGCACGGGAATCAACGGCTTTCTTCTCTGGTAGCCGTTTTAGTCTGTTTCCGTCCAAACAGGTGCCACAGATCATGCCGGTCGATCACTGTTTCATAGCTGCGGAGCTTATCCCGAAGCTTCGCATTTTCCTGCTCCAGTTCGTTGATGTGCAGCTTTCCCCGGACAGATTTATACTTTGCCAGCTCTGACATCAGCTCCGCAATTTTCCGTTCAAGCTTGGAGATCATCTGATTGGCGGCATCCAGCAGCTTTTGCAGGTGCCGTTCTTTCTTCTCCTGTATCACATACTTCTTTGCGGCCGTGGCAAGACTTTCATACTCGGAGCGATCCAGCATTACCTTAGAGGAGAGAGGGACAGACTTTGGCTCAATCTTTTCCACTCTCTCAACAGCCAACTGCCGCTTCTGGACACGCTCAATCTTCTGGTCCAGAGCGGCGGCTTCCTGACTTTTCTGGGCTGTCTGCGCGGTCAGTTCAGTCAGCCGCTCCTGCTCCTTCATCACCTTGAACTGGGTCACAGACAGGTGTTCCTCGCTGCGGCCCCGTTCTCCACGCTCCACATCCGTATATCCGGCGTTTCGCATAGCCCGGAAGAAATCGTCCTGGAGAACGCTGTAAGACTTCCGCAGCACCGGCTTGCCATTCTTCTGGAGAATGGGCGCTCCCTGTTCGTCTAATGCAGGTTTGGATAGCCATTTTTTGCTGCTGCTCACCTGCATAATCGTTTCCTTGACGGTTCCCACAAGTGATTTGTCTTTGCACCTCTTGGACCAGAGGATCTGCTTCTCCACAATCGGAACATAGACCACATGGAGATGATAGTGGAACACATCCTGCCCCAGTGCTTCGGACATAGCCTGGTTGCGCTCGTCGGCGTGCATGACGGCAGAGAGAATATACTGCTCGCCACCCACGATCTCTACGGCTGCCCTGTAAGCGTCCTCATAAAATCGCTTGGCAAACTCATACCCACCATGGTTATAGAAGTAGGCGGAGTTTACATCAAAAATCAATTCTCCATAAAGGTTGGCATCTGTTTTCAGGCCACGAGTGGAGATTACGCCCTTCTGCTCCATCTGGGCAAATATCTCTGCATACCCGGCGGTAGGCTTCTTAAAGTGGATGTTCTGAGGGGTGCGTTCTGGTATAATATCTGGGTTGGTATAGGATTCTTTTTCTCGTTCATTGTGCCGCTGAGCATTGCCGATTTTGGCGGCGGTCAGGTTTGCGTTTCTTGCACTGGTACGGTCAATCCCATCGTTTCTCGCCATAGAGCTCCTTTCACGTTTGTACGGCCTGCGGGCCGGGGCGCACTTCCTGCGGAAGTGTAATAACCCACTATGATACTTTCATCCTGCGGCTGCAAAGTATCGTGGGCTCTCCGAGGGGGATGCGGCTCCTGCGGGAGCCTCCCTGACTTGTGTGTGCTATCCACACAGCAAGCCAGGTGTGTCCGACATCCTTCCTCCGGTAAGCAATCCTGCCGGCCATGGTTCGGGAAAATCCACCGGATTCTCCCGAACCATCCATCTCCAAAGCTGCGGATTTTTCGGTGGGGACGGTGGTGCGATACCAGAGTTTAACTCTGTGCAGGAAATGCAATAAATGCAGAAAATTCCGGTTTCATGCTGCGGGGTTCACAATGATTTTCACATCGGCTGGTCTGCCTACCGACTGGCGTTCCGGTTCTTCCAGCCGAATGTATCCATGTCCCTCCAGCAGTTCCAGCGCCGGAAAAATCTCCTCCGTCTTCTTGAAAAACTTTCCCCGGCACATCTGAAAAAGCTCAGAACGCTTGATCACCGATACATTCTTCTTTTTCAGCTTTGCCAAGACAAATTTGGCTTTTTGGATGCTTAAGTCAGTACCCATCATAGAATAGGCATAGGTGGAATGAGCCAGAAAATATTTTCCGATCTGAATCGCCCTGCTCATCGTAGAAGCTGCCACTTCTGTTTTGTCATCTTCCATATCAGCACAGTGCAACAATCCCGCAATCCGGAGCACGGCACCGATATATTTGCTTGCCCAATCGGAAATTGCCTGTCCCTCGCCAACCAGAAACTTCTCATGTTCCTGAAAGTAATCGGCCATCAGATCAAAGGCCTTTTCGGAAAGGTGTACCGTCTGGGCATTTCCAGCAATCGGCAGAGCCATCAGGCGAAAAATCAAGCTGCGATAAACGGCGGTTATTTCGGGCGGAATCGGCTGGGTACGAAAGACCCGGCTGCCAATTCTGGATGGTGGAGACGCATACAGGAAGCGGGCAATTAAGCCCCGTCCGGTCATGGTGGTATTGGACATGATTTCATCCAGCACACTGGGCTGAATAGAGAGGATAGCCGACAGTGCCGGGTGCATGATGCACTCTGCTTCACGGGTCATTCGATCCACATAAATGGCATCTCCACAATGACCTTTCAGCCAGACATCAATGTTGGATTTGTTGGAATACCGTCCGGCCATGATGTCAAAGATACCGCCCTCGGTGGAAATCACGGAGAATACTCCGTTGTTGGCCGCCATCAAGCTGGTCAGAGCTTCACTGGAACAATCGTCCGCAAAAAAGCGAACCGGCTTTAGTTCTGGAATTTCTTCCAGCTGCTCCTGAAGCTGCCGCAGCTCCAACTCCATTTCCCGGCTTTCCTTGCGCTCCAGCTTCTTTTGCAGACCGGAGATCTGGCGCTCCATAGATTCCCGCTGCAAAAGGTTTTCCCGTATTTCCATGCTGTGCGCCTTGTTATATTCCTGCTCATACTCATAGAGGAATGTGGTCATATCCCGCATGACGCTGGACTTTCGCTCCCCCGGTGCGGCGATCACCACTGTGTACAAGCTCAAAGGCTCACAGTATCCCGGCGTTCCCTCTATCTTGTATTTTCCCTGTAAGCAGATAGCCAGCACACCCAGGCTGATCACCGCTGCCATGTCCGGGGCAGTCTGACTGTGTTCAGCTACCGCACTCACATAATTCCGAACCACATCCGGGAGAGCATCTACCGGAAATGCAGGCAGGTCACTCCACTGTGGAGTCAGCGGAACAATAGGTTGAAAAACCGGTGACGACTCCGCTTTTGGAGTGTAAATCTCCCGGCAATGCTCGATTGCTTTCTGAATGGTGATTGCACCATACGTTGTGCCGGATTGCTGCCGGTCCCATTTATCCCGCATCAATCCCGACTGCCGGAACATAGTGTCCATCTTGGCAGCATCCCGTCCTGTCCAAAAGGCGAGATGACTGCACAACGCCAGATCTGCCTCTGATGGGGACAAATATCCCTCCAATGAACCATTCCAAAGGGCTGTGAATGCTGCCCCATTCTTACTGCTTTTTGCCAGTTGCAGAAGCTGCTCCATGCTTAAATCAGAGTTTTTTGCATTTATTGCATTTTCTGCGCCTACCTCTGGCCTGCGCATGAACTTATCCAGTAACACTTGCAGCTCCTGGGTCCGGTCACCATACTCATAATCCTCACAGCGGTTTCTGGTCACGGTGACATATTTGTTGGTTGCTCCCGCCACGTACACCTCAATTCCAGCCTGGTGGTTCATAATATAGAATCGTTTGGTATCATACTGAAACCCTTTTGCCGAAAAGAGAATGTGAAGACCGTTTCCGCTGGGGCTGTATTCGGTATAGCTGTGCATTAAGGCTACAATTTCTGCGGCGGTCTGGGTGTAATAGCCGCTGTCCGAAACGCAGTTGTCCAGGTCAATCGCACAGATGCCGTTGAAAATTCCAATTCCAATGCCATCATATCCGCTGGCCTGTACTGCTGTTTTATAAGGTACGAAGCTGGAAGGATTGTTGCTTTTCGCTCCCAGACCGGTTTGCGGCTGGTATGGCACCTTCGTTTTCCTCTCATTCCGTTCCTCATACTTCCAGCAGCAGAACAGACCATTTTGTATGATGCTGTCTGGTAAAGCTGTCAAATTCTATTTCTCCTTAAATAATTGTTGAATTTGGCAGCTGTCGTGTTATAATATCCTTGCTGAGTGATAGTCACACGGCAGCTGCCGTTTGTACTGTCCGTCAAGAGTTCTCATCTGCCAGGATGAGGGCTCTTTTTTTATGCGATTTCCGGTTGGAAGTATCCAATTTCCTCCCACACCTTTCTGTCGGGGCAGTAGTAGTTGTACTCGTTAGAGTTTTCCAGCTTGATCGCATAGCCGAATTTCAGGATTCCCTGCTGCAAACCAATGCGCACATACTGGGCATCCTTGTGCATGGCGACTGCAATCTCGGTGATGGGGACATTGCGTCCAGTGAAGGGCGGCAGTTCGACATAAACTTTCTTCTCCATGTGAATGACCTCCTTATTGCTAATATGCGAATTATTAGTTCGTATTTTGGTTATAAGCCATCCAAGGCCGCTTGTCAACGCTAAATACGAAAAAGTTATTCGTATTACGACCTTGTAATTCGCACGACTTCGTGTTACAATACAAACGAGGTGATGACAATGCACAGCAACCCGGCTGAAATTGGCGGGAGAATCAAGGCAGCCCGCAAGGCTGCTCACTTGAGCCAAACGGAGCTGGCACAGCGTCTGGACAAGACGATGCGCACAGTTCAAAAATACGAAAGCGGTGAAATTGAGCCATCCATAGCGATGATCAATGCCATCGCCAAAATCTTAAACATATCTCCGGCAGACCTGATTGGCTACCAGAAACCTGAAATCCAGCTGGACAGCCTGTCTGATGTAATTGCGGTTCTTTACCAATTAAACAAGAAGGCCGGTATCCGGTTCGAAATTGATGTCCAGCGCCCGCCCCACAGCGAAGAATGGTCCTGCTCCCTGAAATTCAAGGGAAATGACCACTCCGCAGAAATGAATGATTCCCTGTGCCTGATTTTGGAAGAGTTCCGGGACGAGCGTGAAAAGCTGGAAACCTATTGGACCGATCAAGAATCCTTTGACCGCTGGATTGAAAAAGAACTGGCTTACTACGCAGGTGCCAAGTTGCAGGACAAGGAAGTGGAAGCTCTCTCCGATTTGGAGCGCATTCAGCGGCGCAACGAACTGGATCCGCAGATGCTGGAGAAAATGAAAAAGGCCGCCGAAGAAAACGGCGACCAGAAATAACGGTGGGTGTTACATACCCCTGTCAAATTTAATTTGAAAACGCTGGGAGAAAGGAAGTTTGAGATTTTTTGAGATTACCCAACGGATATGGAAGCGTAAAGAAAATGTCCGGAAAGCGAAGAAGACCCTATGCAGTGAGTAAAACCGTAGGGTGGCATGTTAACCCAGAAACAGGCAAGTCCGTTCAAGAACAAATCACCATCGGCTATGCAGCAACCAGAGCAGAGGGGCTGCAAATGTTGGCAGAGTATAACAACAACCCCTTTGACATCAAGGCATCCAAAGCCACCTTCCAGGAGGTCTATGAACGCTGGTCAAAGGAGAAGTTTCCCACCATCTCCAAGTCAAATGTAAAAGGCTATGAGGCGTCCTATCGGGTGTGCGGAACACTTTACAACAAGGTGTTTCGGGATATTCGGCTGATGGACCTCCAATTTGTGGTGGACACCTGCGGGAAGAATTACCCCACCCTGAAAAAACTCAAGGGGCTGTTCAACCAACTGTACGCCTACGCCATGAAAAACGACATCTGCAACAAGGATTACTCCGAGTTTGTAGATTTGAGCCGGTACAAGGATAAGAACCCCAACAAGCGTGACCGGAACAAATTCACAAAGGAGCAGATTGCCCGCCTGTGGGAGCTTACAGATGACCCGTACTATCAGATCGTGCTGATGCTGATCTACAACGGTTGCCGCATCTCGGAGTTCCTCGACTTAAAGAAGGAAAACGTACATTTGGAAGAACAGTACTTTGATGTGATCGCCAGCAAAACCGAAAATGGCTCTGCGTAAAGTTCCTATTGCCGACAAGGTGCTGCCATTCTACAAAGCGTGGTACGAAGGTTCTCAGTGTGAATACCTGCTCCACACGCCGGATCAAAAGCACTTTGATTACAGGAACTACTACGACAGTTACTTCACGCCCCTGATGGAGCAGCTTGGATATGACCAGACGCCGCACTGTACCCGGCATACCTGCATCTCCATGCTGACAGAGGCCCATGTAGACCAAACCATGATCAAGAAGATTGTGGGACACTCCGGTGCCATGACGCTCACCGAACGTGTCTACACCCACCTGGATATTGAAACACTGGTGGAGGCAATCAACAAGATCTAAACGGAAGAAGGAAAAGCCGTGCAGCACAAAAAAGCAGGAGATGCACTCCTTGCGGAATGATCTCCTGCTTCATAAGGCTTTTTTCGCTTGCGATTCTTGTTCCTTGTGTGCTCCTTGCTTGCTTCTTACGAAGCAAAACGGACCACTTTCGAGGACCACGCACAGCTCCAAAAGTACTGAATTTTCCTGCAAATCGACGTCGTGAGACGTACTGAGAAGTGGGGAAAATTATCGCTTGCTGAACTGAGGTGCGCGGCGGGCGGCCTTCAGACCGTATTTCTTGCGCTCCTTCATACGAGGATCGCGGGTCAGGAAACCGGCCTTCTTCAGGATGGCGCGGTACTCGGGATTCACCAGCAGCAGGGCGCGGCTGATGCCGTGACGCAGAGCGCCGGCCTGGCCGGACACGCCGCCGCCCTCGACGGTGGCAACGATGTCCACCTTGCCCAGGGTGTTGGTGGCGTTCAGGGGCTGACGGACCACCATCTTCAGAGTCTCCAGACCGAAGTACTCATCGATGTCGCGGCCGTTGATGGTGATGGAGCCGGTGCCGTTCTCAAACAGGTGCACACGGGCAACGGAGGACTTGCGGCGGCCAGTGCCGTACTTGTAGGGGTTCTTGGACTGATACATTCTCTTTCTCCTCCTTACTTGACCAGCTCGGGCTTCTGAGCGGCATGATCGTGCTGCTCGCCGGCATAGATGTGCAGACGCTTCAGAGAGTCCTTGGTGACGATGTTGCGGGGCATCATGCCGCGAACGGCCACGCGCATGGCCAGCTCGGGCTTGTCCTGCATCAGGATGCGGTACTTGGTCTCCTTCAGACCGCCCACCCAGCCGGAGTGGGTACGATAGTACTTCTGCTCCATCTTGTTGCCGGTCAGGATGGCCTTGCCGGCGTTGATGACGATGACGTTGTCGCCGCAGTCGGCATGGGGGGTATAGGTGACTTTGCCCTTACCGCGCAGCAGGTCGGCCACGATGACGGCGGTCTTGCCCAGAGGCTTGCCGGCGGCGTCAACGACGTACCACTTGCGCTCGATGTTGGCCTTGTTTGCCATGAAAGTGGACATGGTTTTCTTCCTCCAATTTATTATAATGTATGCTTTACATTTCCGTGTGCCCTTGCTAAAATCGGGACAGAGAAAGCGCACTGAACGCGCAATGATATTTATAGCATAGCGCGGAGAGAATGTCAATATTGATTTGATTTACGGCAAGAACATCTGCTGTTTTCTCTTGATAGCTCCGTTTTTCTCTTGCTTTCTCAAAACGCAAATTTGTTTTTTACGGGAGGGATGCCGCGTGCAGCATATCCTGGGCCTGGTCCGGCGCTGTGTGGAGGACTACAACATGATCGAGGCGGGAGAGACCGTGGCCGTGGGCGTATCCGGCGGCAAGGACAGCCTGCTGACGCTGGCGGCGCTGGCGCGGCTGCGGGAATTCTACCCCAAGCCGTTTGAGGTGCAGGCCATCACGCTGGAGACGGGGATGCCGGGCATGAGCTTTGAGCCGGTGGCGGATTACTGCGAAAAGCTGCACGTGCCGTACATCCGCATCGCGGTGCCGGTGTACGATATTGTGTTTCAGGAGCGGCAGGAGAAGAACCCCTGCTCCCTGTGCGCCAAGCTGCGGCGGGGCAGCCTGAATACGGCCCTGACGGAGCGGGGCATCCATAAGATCGCGCTGGGCCATCACTACGACGATGCGGTGGAGACCCTGTTGATGAACCTGCTGTTCGAGGGACGGCTGGGGTGCTTCCAGCCGGTGACGTATCTGGACCGGACGGGCATCACCCAGATCCGGCCCCTGCTGTACTGCCAGGAGGCGGACATCCGGCGCATGGCGGCAAAGCTCTGTCTGCCGGTGGTAAAAAATACCTGCCCTATGGACGGGCACAGCCGCCGTCAGGAGGTGAAGGAGCTTATCGCATCGCTGGAGGAGCGGTACCCCGATCTGAAGAAGAAGCTGTTCGGTGCGGTGCAGCGCTATCCGCTGTACGGCTGGGATCTGACGAAGGAGGAGCGGTGACATGAAGCGGCTCTATACGCCCTGGGGCGAGACGGTGGATAAGACGTGCCCTCTGCCGGAGTACCCGCGGCCCCAGCTGGTGCGCAGCAGCTATCTGTGCCTCAATGGCCTGTGGGACTACGCGGTGGAGGACGGGGACGAGCATACCCGCCGCAGCACCGGAAAGATACTGGTGCCCTTTGCGCCGGAGAGCCTGCTGTCCGGCTGCGGCTTCCAGCTGCGAAGCGGTGTGACGCTGCGGTACGAGCGGACGTTCACCCTGCCGCAGGGCTTCCGGCGGGACCGGGTGCTGCTGCACTTCGGCGCGGTGGATCAGTGCTGCCGCGTGCTGGTGAACGGGCAGGAGGCGGGCCGCCATGAGGGCGGCTATCTGCCGTTCTGCCTGGACGTGACGGCGCTGCTGAATGACGGCGAGAACCGGCTGACAGCGGTCGTCACCGACGACGCCGCAGGCGGCGTGTACGGTATGGGCAAGCAGCGCTATCAGCGGGGCGGCATCTGGTACACCGCCACCAGCGGCATCTGGCAGACGGTGTGGCTGGAGAGCGTGCCGGAGAACTACGTGAAAAGCCTCCGTCTGACACCGGATCTGGACGCGGGAGTGCTGCGCTGGCACATCGAGGCGGCCGCGGCGGAGGGCGCCCGCGTCACGGTGCGGGCCGGCGATACGGTGATCGCGGAGGGCCGGACCGATGAAAACGGCGATGGCGTGTCCGTCATTCCGGCGGCGCACCTGCGGCCCTGGTCGCCGGAGGACCCGTTTTTGTACGACGTGGACATCACGCTGGGAGAGGACCGTGTCGCCAGCTATTTCGGCATGCGGAAATTCTCCCTCGTGGAGCATCAGGGGCGGCAGGTGCTGGCCCTGAACAACGAGCCGTATTTCCAGACGGGGCTGCTGGATCAGGGGTACTGGTCCGACGGACTGTACACCCCACCATCGGACGAGGCCATGGTCTGCGACATCCGCACCATGAAGGAGCTGGGCTTCAACATGCTGCGCAAGCACATCAAGATCGAGCCGCTGCGGTGGTATTACCACTGCGACCGACTGGGGATGCTGGTGTGGCAGGACATGGTGTCCGGCTTCGAGAGCTTTGAGCCGCTGTATACCCAGGTGCTGCCGTTTCTCGGCGTCCATCTTAAGGACGCGCCCTCCCGCCGGTTCGGCAGGGCCGGTGAAGCGGGGAGGAGGCAGTACGAGCGGGAGCTGGAGGGCACCGTGGAGCTGCTGCGAAACTGCGTGAGCCTGTGCCTGTGGGTACCGTTCAACGAGGGCTGGGGCCAGTTCAACGCGGCGCAGATGGCGGAGAAGGTGCGGGCACTGGACCCCACGAGACTCATCGACCACGCCTCCGGCTGGCACGATCAGGGCGCGGGGGACCTGCGTTCCTATCACGTGTACTACAAGCCTGTGCGGATGAAGCACGACGGGCGCCGGGCTCTGGCGCTGACGGAGTTCGGCGGGTACAGCCTGCCGGTGGCGGGGCACTATACCACGGAGAAATCCTTCGGCTATCGGGCGTATAAGAATGCGGACAGCTGGATGGACGCGGTGGAAAAGCTGTACGAAAACGAAGTCATCCCCCTCATCGCGTCCCAGGGGCTGTCAGCGGCAGTCTATACCCAGGTCAGCGATGTGGAGGATGAGGTCAACGGGCTTCTGACGTTCGACCGGCGGGTGTGCAAGCCCGACGCGGACCGGATGCGGCGCATCAACGGAAAGCTGAAGCTCTGACGGGGGCGCTATATCAGCACCCACTTCAAAAGCAGCAGCAGGCCCAGCCCAGGGACGCCCAGTACGCCGATGGTCAGGGCGTTGAACAGGTTCAGGCCCAGGGACATGCCGGTGACGGCGGTGGTGAGATTCAGCAGCCACAGGGCACAGAAGCCCAGGGCGCTGTTGATAAGTACACGCAGCGCCAGCTTCAGCGGCTGACGCAGCAGGCGCAGGCAGGCTACCAGCAGAAACAGCAGCACCAGCCCCAGCGCGCATTTCTCTATGAGCGACATGTGTCCCCTCCTTTCATGGCGCCGGCAGCCATGCAGGGGGCCTCCTCCGGCGCGGAGGCGGCCGCCGCAGCAGCCTGTACCGGTCGGGCGCGGGGAATGGCGGAGGGCACCGCCTCACCGCTGAGCTCCTTGATGCGGCGCAGCAGGTAGTTGCAGCGGGCCTTCAGGGCGCTGATCTCGTAGATACTGGCTTCGATGAGCTCCGAGTCGCAGACGCAGTTGAAGCGGGTGTAGGCGTCCTTCAGAGCGTCGGTAGTGCGGAGCAGCTCCTGCTTCAGATCGCGGAGCGCAGGATCGGTGGTGGGTCGTTTGGCCATGGTGATTCCTCCCGTCATGTATAGTGTACGGATAGTTTGGACAAATATGACCGGCGTTAATCAGGGGCGACAGCGTTCCCCCGGAAAGGACAGACATGGAGCATCAGGACTATATGGAGCAGGCGCTGGCCCTGGCACGGGAGGCGGCGGCCCACGGCGAGGTGCCGGTGGGCTGCGTCATTGTGAAGGACGGTAAGGTCATCGGACGGGGCCGGAACCGGCGGGAGGAGAAGCAGGCCGTGTACTCCCACGCGGAGATGGAGGCCATGGCCCAGGCCAACGCGGCGCTGGACTCCTGGCGGCTGGAGGGGTGCGACCTGTACGTGACGCTGGAGCCCTGCCCCATGTGCGCGGGGGCCATTATCAACGCGCGGGTGGCGCGGGTGTTCTACGGCGCACGGGACGCGGCCATGGGCGCCTGCGGCGGGGTGCTGAACCTCTTTATGGAGGCGTTCCCCCACCGGCCTCAGTTGGTGGGCGGCATCTGCGGTCAGGAGAGCCGCGCACTGCTGAGCGCGTTTTTCGCGGCCATGCGGGAGAAATAGGAGGTAAATCGGCGGGGGCCTGCCCCGCCGATTTTGCGATTTATGCCTCCGGCGGCAAAAGGAATATTCCGCGCTTCCGAGCGCGGGTCACTTTTTTCGGGCTTTTGCCTCCGGCGGCCCCATTTCTTCCAGCAGCGGAAAGGGAATGTTCCGTGCCCTCGGGCACGGGCCACTTTTGGCCGCAGCCCCAAAAGTGGCCAAAAATGCTGCTTGAAACCGCAGGTTTCAAGACTTCCTGCGCGGCTGGGATGCGCTGAAAACCTGCTTCGCTGTACCACGCGAGACCCGACATGGCACAGATCGTCGTACAACGAATCGCTTGCGGTCCTCTTATCGCTGCCGCTCCCGTGTTCCGTGCAGGGGTGCGCTGGCTTACCGCTATGGCGATTATCAAATCGCGCACTTGCCGCCACCGTCGGCAAGTGTAGGTGCGGCCCGCTGGGCCGCCATTTTTAGAACAGCGCACTATCAACGCGGGACGTGGGAGCGGCAGCGGGGATGGGACGCGGAGGCAATTCCTTGTGGGCCTTTTTGCGGCGTGGTCACAGGGGAACAAAGGGAAATCCAAAGACCATGGGTCTTTGGCGGCGTTTTTGCACCCTTTTGCCGCCGTGGGCAAAAGGGTGTCGCGCCGGAGCGCGAAATATCCCCGCCGGAGGCAAAAAAGAGAAAGCAAAATATAGGCGGCGGGCGGGGTAGAACCCCACCCCTACGGAGGGATAGACGAGAGTGCGCCAGTATTCGAAGGTGCGCCGATGCGGGCCGTCGGGGACGCCGTCCCCTACGGGCGCATCCGTCAGGGTGCAGCGGAAAACACGGCGCAGGCGATTTCCGCGCATACGGCGGACAGGCCCGTGCATAGACTGGGGCGGGAGGTGATCGTATGCGGCGATCCATGGCGGCAGCGCTGATCCTGACGGTGCTGCTGTTCGGCGGTGCGTATCTGACGACAGGCGGCAGCGCGGCGCAGGAGCCGGAGAGCGGGGACGACACGGCACAGGAGCCGTCCGGTCAGGGGAGACGGGACAGTACGGTGCTTTTGACGGTGCAGGACGGCGATACGGCGGAGGAGATGGCGCTGGACGCATATCTGCGGGGCGTGGTGCGGGGCGAGATGCCCGCCAGCTTCGAGACGGAGGCCCTGCGGGCGCAGGCGGCGGCGGAGCGCACCTATGTGTACCATCAGCTGGCGGCGGGACGGAAGGAGGCCCACCCCGACGCGGACGTCTGCACTGACCCCGGCTGCTGCAGTGCGTGGCTTTCTGAGGAGGCGGCGCAGGAGAAGTGGGACGATGACTTTACGGCGTGGGAGGAACGCATCGAGGACGCGGTGGCCGCCACGGACGGGCAGGTAGCGCTGTACCGGGGAGAGCCTATTTTGGCGGTGTTCCATTCCTCCTCCGCGGGACGGACGGCGGAGGCCGGAGACGTGTGGAGCGGCGATGTGCCGTATCTCCGGAGCGTGGACAGCCCCGAGGGGGAGGAGACGGTGCCCAACTATTACAGCACGGTGTCCTTCACGGCGGCAGAGGCAAAGGCCCTGCTGGCGGCGGCCCATCCGGAGCTGACATACAGCGGCGGGCCGGACAAGTGGTTCGGCGAAGCGGAGCGGGACGAGTCGGGACGGGTCGGCGCCGTGGAGGTGTGCGGTACGCCGCTGCGGGGCGTGGAGGTGCGGCGCATCTTCTCGCTGCGGTCGGCCTGCTTTACCATCGACGCGCAGGCGGATGGGGTAACGTTCCGCGTCACCGGCTACGGCCACGGCGTGGGCATGAGCCAGTACGGCGCCAATGAGCTGGCGCGGCAGGACAAAACGTGGCAGGAGATCCTGACGTGGTACTACGCGGGCATCACCATCGGGCCCGTACCGGAGACTGTACAAACGTCGTGAAATGTGGTACAATGCATCGGATAACCGGCGAATTTACAAAACGTTCAGGAAAAATTAAGGTTGGCCGGTATAATGACAGGTAAGAATATACCGTTAGGAGGAGACGGCCATGGCACGCAACATTCTGGTGGTGGAGGATGACCGCAACATATCGGAGCTGATCCGCATGTATCTGGAGAAGGAGGGCTTCGAGGTCCGGCTGGCCTACGACGGCGGCAAAGCCGTGGAGGAATACGACAAGCGAGCGCCGGACATGGTGCTGTTGGACATCATGCTGCCCGTCATGGACGGCTGGGGCGTGTGCGCCCACATCAGGGAAAAGGGCAAGACGCCCATCATCATGCTGACGGCCAAGAGCGACGTGGGCGACCGCATCACCGGTCTGGAGATGGGAGCCGACGACTATCTGGTGAAGCCCTTCGAGATGAAGGAGCTGATGGCCCGCATCAACGCGGTGCTGCGCCGCAGCGAGATCCCCGACGACACCAAGAAAAAGCTGGTATTCGACAAGCTGGAGATCAATCTGGACAGCTATGAGCTGCTGGTGGACGGCAAGAAGGTGGACACGCCTCCCAAGGAGTTGGAGCTGCTGTACCACCTGGCGGCCACGCCCAACCGCGTCTACACCCGCAATCAGCTGCTGGACGAGGTGTGGGGCTTCGATTATTTTGGCGACAGCCGTACCGTGGACGTACACATCAAGCGCCTGCGGGAGAAGATCGAGAACGTTTCGGATCAGTGGGAGCTCAAGACCGTGTGGGGCGTGGGCTACAAGTTCGAAGTGAAGTAAGGCCATGCGGGAGAGAATCAAGCGGGCCATGGACAGCCTGTACTGGCGGCAGTTCATGCTCAGCGCCGGTATGGTGCTGCTGACCATGGTGCTGCTGGGCGTATCGTTCTACGCCCTGAGCTACAACTACACCGTAGCGGAAAAGCGCAGCGAGATGCGGGATCGGGCCAACCTGATCTCTCAGCTGTCGGTGAACTACCTGCTGGCCGGCGACGACACGGAGAATACACAGGAGGACGCGCTGCGGTCGCTGGCAGGCGTGGCGTCCCGCATGACGGACGTGGACTTCCTGATCTGCAACAGGAAGGGCGACGTGCTCCTGACATCCGACGCGGGGCTGGTGGGCAAGTCCGTCCGGGTGCCGGAGGAGATCGTGGAAACGACGTTCTCCAACGAAAACGGCTACGAGGGGCGCAGTACCGTGGGCGTCTACGAGCAGAAGAAGTTCGTGGTGGGCGTGCCCATGACCGACGAGAGCGGGAATGTGCTGGGCCTGGTGCTGGCCGTCATGGACGGCACGGCGCTGATGGAGATGTGGCGGTCGTTCATCGGCCTGTTTTTCATGCTCAGTGCCATCATCCTGCTCATTGCCTTCGTCACCAGCTCCGTTACGTCCATGCAGCAGATCAAGCCCATCACCGAGATGGTGCAGGCCACCCGGGCCTACGCCGGCGGCAACTTTGACGTGCGGATGCAGGAGACCAGCAGCGGCGGCGAGATCGGCGAGCTGGCCACGGCATTCAACGCCATGGCAGATTCGCTGCAGGAGACGGAGCGGCAGCGCCGCGACTTCATCGCCAACGTGTCCCACGAGCTGAAAACGCCTATGACTACCATCGCCGGTTATACCGATGGCATTCTGGACGGCACCATCCCACCGGAGAAGGAACGGCAGTATTTGCAGATCATCTCTGACGAGAGCCGGCGGCTCAGCCGTCTGGTGCGGCGTATGCTGGACATCTCCCAGATCCAGAACCAGGAGATGAAAAAGGAGGAGTTCGACCTGTGCGAATCCGCCCGCATCGCCCTGCTGTCCATGGAGCAGAAGATCATGATCCGCGGGCTGGACGTGGATGCGGAGATCCCCGAGGACTCCGTGATGGTGCAGGGAGACCGGGATCTCATCACTCAGGTGATCTACAACCTGCTGGAGAACGCGGCCAAGTTCGCCGCGCCCCAGTCTACCCTGTATCTGGGACTGGCCGTCAACGGCGAGAAGGCCTACGTCACCGTGCGCAATCAGGGGCAGACCATCCCCGCCGAGGAGATCCCCCTGCTGTTCGAGCGGTTCCACAAGTCGGACAAGTCCCGCAGCGAGGACAAGGACGGCTACGGCCTGGGACTGTACATCGTCAAGACCATTCTGGCCCAGCACAAGGAGCAGATCACCGTCACCAGTGAAAACGGCGTCACCGCCTTTACGTTTACCATGCAGATGGCTCGTTGAGCCGCGCAGAGAGGAAGCACCGTATGCAGGATGAAAACAGAGAAAAGCTGACAGAGGAGCCTCGGGAGGTCGTACAGTGGTACGTCCGCCCCGAGGGACGCGAGGTGGTGGACTACTACGTGCAGCCCCGCCCCATGCCCGCCGGCGCTGCGCCCCCGCCCCCTCCGCCCGGGAAGCGGAGCAGGAAGGGACTGTGGATATTCCTCATCGCCATGGGCGTGCTGATGCTGGCGGTGGCCGCAGGGGTCATCTGGTCTCTGACGCAGGGCAGCGGCGAGACGCCGCCGCTGGACGGCGACGGGGACGGCGACAGCGACGCCAGCAGCATCGTGAATATTTTCAAGACGGAAAAGACCACCATCCCCCGTGTCAAGGGAGAGGCGGGCGTGTCCCTTGTCTGTGAGGAGGCCGGCGGCGAGAAGCTGACTATTCAGGATGTCTACGCAAAGGTGAACCCCGCCACGGTGCTGGTGGTGGCGGACCAGGGCGAGAACGCCAGCGTGGGTACCGGCATCATCATGACCTCCGATGGGTACATCGTCACCAACGCCCACGTCATCTCCGGCGGCAGGAGCTGCTGGATCGCGCTGGACACCGGCTACACCTACGATGCGGAGCTGGTGGGCTATGATGAAGATCAGGATCTGGCGGTACTGAAGGCCGTGGACGCGGAGGACCTGCCCACGGCGGAGTTCGGCGACAGCGACCAGTGCCGCGTGGGCGACACGGTGTACGCCATCGGCAACCCGCTGGGCGTGGAGCTGCGGGGTACCCTGACCGAGGGCATCATCTCCGCCATCAACCGCGACGTGCAGATCGAGGGGCGCATCATGACCCTCATCCAGACCACCGCCGCCCTGAACAACGGCAACTCCGGCGGTCCTCTCATCAATGAGTACGGGCAGGTCATCGGCGTCAATACCCTGAAGATGAGCGGCAGCGGAAATGCGGAGGAGGCCACGGTGGAGGGCCTGGGCTTTGCCCTGCCCAGCAGCAGCTTCTGCTTCGTGGTGAACGATCTCATCGCCAACGGCCAGTTCCGCGGCATCCCTGTGCTGGGCATCACCGTGATGAACAGCGACGACGGCCGCGTGGTGGTCTACACCGTCAGCGACGGCTACGGCGCGGCGGAGATGGGCATCCGGCCCGATGACGTGCTGCTGCGGGCCGATGGGCAGGCGCTGGGCAGTATCGACGATCTGATGGCGGTGCGGCGCACCCATCTGGTGGGCGACACCATCACGCTGACGGTGCTGCGGGACGGGCAGACGTTCGATGTGGACGTGCCGCTGTACGCCAGCGCGGACTGATACGACATACGCGAAAACGGGAAAGACCGCTCAGGTCTTTCCCGTTTTTTTCGTCCGGAGCAGCAGGCTCCCTGCGGCCAGCAGCAGATAGATGCCGAAGGGGCGGCGCAGCAGGTCCGTGTCCACGGCGGTGGCGGCCAGTGCGCCGGCGGCGGCTGCCGCCGTGCCCCAGGGCACAGCGGAACGGAGAACAGCGCGGTCCAGCAGGCCGTTTTTCCGGTGGTACAGCAGGCCCATGGCCGCCGTAGGCAGGAAGTACAATAGGTTGATGGCCATGGCGTCCGCCTGCTCCACGCCGAAAAACAGGGTCATCAGCAGCAACAGCAGGGTGCCGCCGCCCACGCCCCAGGCCGACAGGATACCGGTGCAGAAGCCTGCCAGCACCGGCAGGAGCCACGCCGTCACAGAAGGTACCGGATGCCGCCGTACACGAGGAAGGCGGCGAACAGATACCGCAGCCACGGGGCGGGCACCCGCGGGAACAGCTTTCCGCCCACGAATCCACCGGCCAGTCCGCCCAGCAGGTAGGGCAGGGCCTGCGTAAAGTCAAAAGGTGTGCGCAGCAGGTATACGGCGGCGGATACCACGCAGAAGGGCAGGATCACCGCCACGCAGGTGGCAAAGGCGGTCTTTTCCTCCACACGGCACCAGCGGGTGAGCAGGGGCAGCAGCACCATGCCGCCGCCTCCGCCGAAGCAGCCGTTGGCGGCGCCGGCCAGAACAGCGGACACGGCGTATTTTACCGGCATGCGCAAGGGCGTCACCTCCTCGGGATATGTACCCCGCGCGCAGGGCACGCGGGGCGGCGGGGTTCACTGGCACTTCTGATAGCTCTGACAGTCGGTACACTGGTCCATGGAGGGGTTGCTCTCATGGGTGCCCACCTGAATGGAGCTGAGACCGCAGTTGTTCACGTCCTTGCAGTGGTGGGCGCAGTTGGTGACGGTACACTTGATGGAAGAATTGGGGGTGCAGCTGCACCCGTCGTTGGTACAAGCGCGATTCATGGCGTTTCCTCCCGTAAAAGAAAAATAGAGTCAGGCCATACGACCCAACTCTATCTTGTCCGAAAACCGCGGCGCTATGCCTGCCGGAAATGGGATTTTTTCAGATGCCCAGCAGCCATGACGCAAACCGGAAGTAGATCAGCAGGCTGGTGGCGTCCACGACGGTGGAGATGAAGGGACTGGCCATGACGGCGGGGTCCAGTCCCACCTTTTCCGCCAGAAGCGGCAGGGAGCAGCCTACGCACTTGGCAAAGACCACCACGAACAGCACCGTCAGGCATACCACCAGACACACCATGGGCGTCACCTCTGCGTTGCCCAGCAGCGTGCGGTCCACCACCAGCATCTTCACAAAGTTGGCGCCTGCCAGGCAGAGGCCGCACAGCAGCGACACCCGCAGCTCCTTCCACAGCACCTTCAGCACGTCGGAGAAGTCCACCTCGTCCAGACTCAGGGCACGGATGACGGCCACGGAGGCCTGCGTGCCGGAGTTGCCGCCGGTGCCGGACAGCATGGGGATATAGGCGTTCAGCACCAGGCACGCGGCCAGTGCGTTTTCGTAGTGGTTCAGGATCATGCCGGTGAAAGTGGCGGACAGCATCAGGATCATCAGCCATGGCAGGCGGGACTTCCACGTGGCGATGACGCCGGTGCGGAGATACGGCTTGTCCGACGGCAGCATGGCGGCCATCTTCTCGAAGTCCTCCGTGGTCTCCTCCTCGATGACGTCCATAGCGTCGTCCACGGTGACGATACCCACCAGACGGTTCTCCATGTCCACGATGGGCAGGGCCAGAAAGTTGTATTTGTTCAGGGCCTGGGCCACATCCTCCTTGTCGTCCATGGTGCGGGCCCAGACTACGTCGGGGTCCATGATGTCCTCAATGATGTCGTCCTCGTTGGCCAGCAGCAGGTCACGGACAGACAGCACACCCAGCAGACGGCGGGTGGGGTCGGTGACGTACAGGATGTTGATGGTTTCCAGCTCGCCGCCGATGCGGCGGATGCGCTTGAAGGCATCCTCCACCGTCATATCCTTCTTCAGGGACAGGAACTCCATGTTCATGATGGAGCCGGCGGAATCCTCGGGATATTTCAGGATCTCGTTGATAGATTTGCGCATCTCCGGCGTGGCCTTATCCAGAATGCGGATGACCACGCTGGCGGGCATCTCCTCCACGATGTCCACGGCATCGTCCAGATACAGCTCGTCCAGAACTTCCTTCAGCTCGGTGTTGGAAAAGCCGTTGATGAGCATCTCCTGACTTTCCGGCTCCAGCTCCACGAACACCTCCGCCGCCGTCTCCTTAGGCAGCAGACGGTACAGCAGGGGCATCAGCTCAGGGCCGGATTCCTCCAGCAGCAGGGCGATGTCGGCAGGCTCCATGGGCAGGAACAGGTCCCGCAGTCTGGCGTATTCCTTGTTGTGCGCCAGCTCGCCGATCTGCTCTAAATAGCGGTCCAGCTCCTCCTGATAGTCGATCACGGCCTGTCCCTCCTTTCCGGAAAAAATAACACGCAGCCGGCGGAAATGCCTGCTGCGTACCATAATGCGGCCGCAAAAATGGCGGCCTGCGTACCGTAACAAGCTTTAGCATCGCGGGGCGGTGAAGCTGCGTTAGATACTACCTTGGTTTCGATAGTACCTGCTCAAACCATCTTATGGTGTCTCCACCATTTCGCGGCAGCAGCCCATATCCCTCGCGGTAGCCTTACCTACCGGACAGATTTTGTTATATGCACCTATCCTATGCCAAAAAGCAGGGGATGTCAACCCGCTTTCGCCGATTTTTTACAAATAAACCTGCACATTGTCGCGGCCCAGCAGGTGCTTCCGCAGACCGTCCAGAAAGATGAGCGCGTGCTCCGACAGCTCCTCGCCCTGCCGCGTCACCAGATAGTTCACCCGATCCGGCGGCGCCTGGGTGAGGCGGCTGACTCGGGCCTGCGTCCGGTCCAGCGACGCGGCGGCGATGGCGGGGGCCGCTACCCATCGTCCCTCCGTGCGGGGGAAGAAGTCCGCCGCCTGCAAAGTGTCGGCGTACAGCAGGGGCCGCGCACCGGGGCCGAAGGCGCTGTCATGCCAGCGGATGAACTCGGGATCCCATGTGACCAGGATCTCATTGGCGGGGTCCAGCGCGGAGGGGTCCACCTCTGCGGGGTAATCGCTGTCCGGCGCGGACAGCAGCAGAAACCGCTCCCGACAGATGGGCCGTACCTCCAGCTGGCTGTTGAACACGGTGTTGCTGTCGATGAGGGCGAAGTCCAGCTCGTGGTTCAGAAGGGCCTGGGCCGAGTCCACGTCCCGCAGAGTGTGTATCCACAGGGATACCGGCAGATGCATGGCCAGAAACTTCTGGTACACCGCCGGCAGGATGTACTGGTTGGTGGTGTAGGTGGCGGCGATGCGGAGGTAGGTGCGCTGCTCCAGCTCCGCAAGCGCCTCCGTCTCTGACAGCAGGCGCTGCCACCGGCGCGCCAGCGTCAGGAACTTCTGGCCTGCGGCGGTGAGCCGGATACGGCGCTGGCCCTTGCCGCGGATGAAAAGCGGCGTGCCCACCCGTTCCTCCAGGGCGCGGATACGCATGGACAGTGTGGGCTGGGTGATATACAGCGCCTCTGCCGCCGCGGTCATGGTGCCGTGCTGCACCACGGCCCAGAATGTCTCGATGTCCAGATTCGTCATGGCAATACTCCTAAAATATATCAGCATTTGACTATATTTTACGCGGATAATTTTAATTTTACAAGTAGGAATTTTTGCAGTATAGTAAAAATCACAAAGGATAGACCGCCGCCGCGGGGTGTCCGATGTACAGAGATATGCTATTTCTCTACTTTTCTTTCTTTTTTCTCTCCCAAATCCCCAATAATCCCAAGAAAAAGGGCAGGGCGCGATCCCTGCCCTTTTTCTATGCCTGCGGGAAGGGGACGGCTGCATGCAGAATGGAGGCAAAGCGCTTCGTGTGTATGCAGGGGAGGGACGGCAAAACGACCCGCCTCTTGCCGCAGCGGGGCGGATGGTGTATAGTGGCGGGCGGGAAGGAGAGATGACATGGAGATGTTCCAATTTTATTTCGAGCTGATCGGCGCGGCGGCCTTCGCCATCTCCGGCGCGGCGCTGGGTATCCGCAAGGAGATGGATCTGTTCGGCGTGGCCATGCTGGGCATGACCACGGCGGTGGGCGGCGGTATGCTGCGGGATACGATGCTGGGGCTGACGCCGCCGACGGCCCTGCGGGACCCCGTGCAGGCGCTGGTAGCCATCGCAGTGTCCATATTGGTGTTTTTCGTGTGGCACCGCCGGAAAGCGGAGCTGCACAACAGATATGCGGAGACAGTGCTGCTGCTGGCGGACTCGCTGGGCCTGGGCATCTTCTCCGCCCACGGCGCCGCCATCGCTATCCAGGCGGGGTACGGGGCGAACTGGTTCCTGGTGCTGTTCATGGGGATGCTCACCGGCGTGGGCGGCGGCGTGCTGCGGGATGTGTGCAGTGCGGAGCGGCCCTATATCTTCACCAAGCACGTGTACGCCTGCGCGTCGCTGGCCGGCGCGGCGGTGTGTCTGCTGCTGTGGCCTCTGGGTGCGGGAGCGGCCATGATGACCGGCTGCGGTGTGACGCTGGCACTGCGCATCTGCGCCGCGGCGTTCCGCTGGAGCCTGCCCAAAGCATAAAAAAGCAGCGGTGTGACGCGCGTCACACCGCTGTTTTTTGTGCCGTAAGACTCAGGGCGATGATGCCTGCCGGGAGCAATCCCGCGAAGATGAGACGCGCCGCCGTCACCGGCTCGCGGAACGCCGCGATGCCCGCAATCACCGTACCCGGTGCGCCGGCGAACGCCGGCCCGTTACCCGGCGGCGACGGACTGCGTGTCCACCATAACGGGCGGGACGGGGATCGTCAAGGACTCCCGGCGCCGAACTCTTGCAACAGCGGTAAAAATGTGGTATAATTATCCGCCAAAATATAATTGAAACAAGCGAGGAAAACCATGACCACAAAAGAATTCCAGGAGCGCAGCCTGCTGCGGATCTTCCTGTCCTATTTCAAGCCGCACCGGCGGCTGTTTGCGCTGGACATGACCTGCGCGTTCCTTATCGCGCTGGTGGACCTGGCGTTTCCTCTGGTGTCCCGCACCGCCATGTATACGTGGCTGCCGGAAAAGCAGTTTCGCGTGTTCTTCATCGTCATGGCCGCGGTGGTAGTGACCTACGCGGTGCGCTCGGGGCTGTACTTCGTGGTGGCCTACTGGGGCCACACCTTCGGCATCCGCGTGGAGGCCGATATCCGGCGGGACCTCTATCACCACATGCAGGAGCTGGGCTTCGATTTCTACGACCGGAACCGCACCGGCCAGCTGATGAGCCGCCTGACCAGCGACCTCTTTGAGGTGACGGAGCTGGCGCACCACGGCCCCGAGGACCTGTTCATCTCTGTGGTGACCATCGTGGGCGCGCTGATCGTAATGTTCTGCATCCGGTGGGAGCTGGCGCTGGTGCTGCTGATATTGCTGCCGGTGCTGCTGCTGGCGGCTCTGCGCCGCCGCAAGCAGATGAGCGCCGCCTCCCGCGCCGCCAAGCAGAAAACCGGCAGCATCAATGCCGCCATCGAGTCCGGTCTGTCCGGCGTCCGCACCACCAAGGCCTTCGCCAACGAGGACGCCCAGCAGGAGCGGTTCGACGAGGCCAACGAGGTGTTCAAGACCGCCAAGCGCGGCTTCCATAAGGAGATGGGCTTCTTCACCGCCGTCATGGAGTTTTTCACCAACATCCTGCCGGTGGCGGTGATCGCGGTGGGCGGCTGGCTCATCATGGAGGAGCGCATGGACTATGTGGACCTTATCACATTCTCCCTGTACGTCACGTCCTTTGTCAGCCCCATCCGAAAGCTGGCCAACTTCGCCGAGATGTTCTCCAACGGCTTCGCGGGCCTGAATCGCTTCGTGGAGCTGATGCGCACGGAGCCGTCTATTCAGGACGCGCCTGACGCCGTGGAGCTCAAGGACGTGCGGGGGCAGGTGGACGTGGACCACGTGTCCTTCGCCTACACCGGCGAGACGGAGGTGCTCCACGATGTGTCTCTGTCCGTCCCCGCAGGGGAGACGGTGGCGCTGGTGGGCCCCTCCGGCGGCGGCAAGAGCACCCTGTGCCAGCTGCTGCCCCGCTTTTACGACGTGGACGCGGGCAGCATCCGCGTGGACGGGCTGGACGTGCGGCATGTGACCCAAAGCTCCCTGCGCCGCGCCATCGGCATCGTGCAGCAGGACGTGTTCCTGTTTGCCGATACCATCCGCGAGAACATCCGCTACGGTCGGCCGGAGGCCTCCGACGAGGAGGTGGAGGCCGCGGCGAAGCGGGCGGAGATCTACGACGACATCATGGCTATGCCCGATGGGTTCGACACCTACGTGGGCGAGCGGGGCACCCTGCTGTCCGGCGGCCAGAAGCAGCGGGTGTCCATCGCCCGCATCTTTCTGAAGGACCCGCCCATCCTCATCCTGGACGAGGCCACCTCGGCGCTGGACAGCGTGACGGAGGCGAAGATACAGGGGGCCTTCGACCGGCTGTCCCAGGGCCGCACCACCCTCATTATTGCCCACCGTCTGTCCACTATCCGCGCGGCGGACCGCATCCTGGTCATCCGGAACGGCCGCATCGCCGAGGAGGGCAGCCACGCGCAGCTGCTGGCGCTGAACGGCGCCTACGCCAAGCTGTACCATACCCAGGATCTAGGGGGAGGCGCTTATGGACAGGCGTGAATTGCTGGATAAGGCGGCCAGAGACGCCGAGGAACGGATGCTTCTGAGCCGCGTGTGGGACAAATGGGAGCAGTGCCGCCTGCGGAACGTGCCGGCGGCCACGGACTTCCTGTCGCCCCAGGAACAGGCGTCGGCCCAGCGGCTGCTGCACATGCTTGGCGTGCAGGACGGCTATGTGTTCTTCGGCGGCTACGACGGGGCGGAGCGGCAGCGGCTGTTCTTCCTGCCGGACTGGGCGGAGGAGCCGGAGCCGGACGCCGTGATGGCGGTAGCGGCATCGTGGTACGGCGGCGACAGCCTGACCCATCGGGATATTTTGGGCAGCCTTATGGGCTTGGGATTGACCCGCGGCACCATCGGCGATATACTGATGACAGACGGCGGGTGCCAGGTGCTGGCCCAGCCGAAAACGGCGGCCTTTCTGCTGACGGATTGGGAGTCGGCGGGCCGCGTGAAGCTGAAGACGTCGCCGCTGCCGCTGGAGGAGCTGACGCCCCCTGCCCAGCAGTGCAGAGAGGTGCGGGACACCGTGTCCTCCCTGCGGCTGGACAACGTGCTGGCGGCGGGATTCTCCATCAGCCGCGGCAAGGCGGCGGAGGCCGTGGAAAAGGGTGCGGCGCAGGTGAACTGGACCGTCTGCCAGAAGCCGGATAAGCCGGTGGCGGCGGGGGATACCATCACTTGCCGCGGATTGGGGAAATGCGTGCTGGACAGTGTGGGCGGCCCCACGAAAAAGGGACGCCTGCCGGTGGTCATCCGGCGCTTTGTATAAGGAGTAGCTGTTATGGATCAGAAGAAGATCGACCGCATCAACGAGCTGGCCCGCAAGGCCAAGGCCGAGGGCCTCACCGAGGAGGAACAGAAGGAGCGGGAGGTGCTGCGCCAGGAGTATCTGGACGCGATCATGGGTAACCTGCGGCGGGAGCTGGACAACACCTATATCGTAGACGAACACGGCAACAAGCGGAAGCTGCAGGGAAAGGGGTTCAAGTCCTGATGGCATACGAATACGACAACGACAACGGATTCCGGCCGGAGCGGCCCCAGCCGCCTAAGAAGGACAACGACATCGGCGCGTGGATCTTCATCGCCGTCATGTTTACCGTGGCGTGGCCCATCGGCCTGATCCTGCTGCTCATCAAGCTCAGCGAGAGCGGCAACAAAAAGAAGAATGCCCACCGGACAACGGGGCAGAGCGGACAGCGCACGTCCCAGCGGGTGGGGCAGACCGCCCAGGCGGAGAAGGCCCGCACCGCCGTGAAGCAGGTGACGCAGACGCCGGACTACTCCGACAAGGGCGCCAAAACCATGAAGATCATCGGCGCGGTGGTAGCCATTCTGGGCGCGTTTTTTCTGGTGCAGCAGGTGGACTACTTTGAACTGCGCTACGCCATCAAATGGCATGACTGGATGGACCTGCTGCGGCAGGTGTTCTATCCCATGGGCATGATGGCCGGCGGCGTATCCCTGCTGCTGGGCAGCGGGGTCATGAAGCGCCGTCAGCGCCGGTTCGCCACATACCTGCGCACCGCAGGGCAGAAGCCTGCCGTGCCGCTGGACTATCTGGCACGTGCGGCGGACGTATCCCGCCGCCGTGTAGAGAAGGACCTGAACCTCATGCTGGAGAAGGGCCTGTGGGGCGACGAGGCGTACATCGACATGGGCAGCGGCATGCTGTTCCGGTCCCAGGCCGCCGCCACCGCCTACTTTGACAGGACCCGCCAGCAGAAGGAGGAACAGGAGCAGTCTCAGGTGCAGCCGGAGGCGGCGGAGGGCTACACCGGTATCCTGCGCCAGATCCGCCAGCTTAACGACCGCATCGCCGATGAGACGCTCAGTCTCAAGATCGACCGGATCGAGCAGGTGTCGGGCCGTATCTTTAAGGCCATCGAGGACACGCCGGCCAAGAAGAACGCCGCCGGTACGTTCCTGAACTACTACCTGCCCACCACGCTGAAGCTGCTGGAGAACTACGCCGACTTTGAGGAGGCGGGGGTCAGCGGCGAGAATCTGTCCCAGGCCAAGAGCCGTATCGTGGCCACCATGGACAATATCGTGGCGGGCTTCGAGCACCAGCTGGACGAGCTGTACCGCACCGACGCCATGGACGTGGACAGCGACATCCGCGTCATGGAGACCATGCTGCGCCGCGACACCGCCAGTGCAGCCGACGACTTCGGTCTGGGCGGCGCCGCCGTGCAGCACCAGCCGGAGGAAGAATAATACACAGGGGAGACGCAGTCTGCGGACTGCGCTCCCTTTCGCGCTTTTCCGGAGGTTACCGGTAACGGGTTTCGCAAAAAGGCAGGCCGTGTTTATTGACGGAGATACACAAAAAGGGTACAATACAGACAGCAGAGAGACATCTCCGCCCTGTTTCGCCGCCATCGGCGCGGCGGATGTGATATGGTGCGGGAAAAGGAGAGAGGTCATGACCAAGGAGATGGAGCGCTTCCGCGGCGGGAACTGGGACAGCGCGTATACATATCTGGGCGCGCATCCCGCTGCGCAGGGCTACACCTTCCGCGTCTGGGCGCCCCATGCCCGCCATGTGGCGCTGGCCGGCGACTTCAACGGCTGGCAGGGCGCGGACATGCACCGCGACGAGGACGGCGTGTGGTCCCTGACGGCGGAGAACGCCGCCGTGTACGATGCCTATAAGTACGTCGTCACCGGCGCGGATGGCCGCACCGTGTGGAAGGCTGACCCCTTTGCATTCCACGCCCAGACCCGCCCGGGCACCGACAGCAAGGTGTACGACCTGTCGGAGTACGGCTGGCACGACGGGGCGTGGCGGGAGAAGTGCGCGGCGGAGCCGCCGGTGAACGGCCCGCTGCTGATCTACGAGGTGCATCTGGGCTCCTGGCGCCGCCATGAGGACGGCACCAGCCTTAGCTACCGTGAGCTGGCCCGCCAGCTTCCCGCCTACGTCAGGAGCATGGGCTACAACTTCGTGGAGCTGCTGCCGGTGACGGAATACCCGCTGGACGACAGCTGGGGGTATCAGTGTACCGGCTACTTCGCTCCCACCAGCCGCTACGGAACGCCTCACGACTTCATGGCGCTGGTGGATGCCCTGCATCAGGCGGGGCTGGGCGTCATTCTGGACTGGGTGCCCGCCCACTTCTGCAAGGACAGCCACGGGCTCATCGAGTTCGACGGCACCTGCCTGTACGAGTATGGCGATCCCCTGAAATGGGAGCACACCGGATGGGGCACGCGGGTGTTTGACTTCGGCAAGCCCGAGGTGTGCAGCTTTCTGCTGTCCTCCGCGGCCTACTGGCTGCGGGAGTACCACATCGATGGCCTGCGGGTGGACGCGGTGGCGTCCATGCTGTATCTGGACTACGACCGGCAGGGCGGCGCGTGGCGTCCCAACTGCCATGGCGGGCGGGAGAATCTGGAAGCCATCGAGTTCCTGCGGGCGCTGAACCGCACGGCCTTTGCCGTAGATGGCAGCGCCCTGATGGTGGCGGAGGAGTCCACGGCCTGGCCGCTGGTGACGTACCCGCCGGAGCAGGGGGGACTGGGCTTCAACCTGAAGTGGAACATGGGCTGGATGAACGACCTGTGCCACTATCTGAAGATGGACCCCTATTTCCGCCAGTTCCACCACAAGGACGTGACCTTCTCCATGATCTACGCCTTTTCCGAGAACTACGTGCTGCCCCTGTCCCACGACGAGGTAGTACACATGAAAGGCTCCCTGCGGGGCAAGATGCCCGGCGACGACTGGCGGCAGCTGGCGGGCGTGCGGGGATTCTACGCCTACATGCTGTGCCACCCGGGAAAGAAGCTGCTGTTCATGGGCACGGAGCTGGGCCAGTGGCACGAGTGGGCGTTTCAGGGCCAGCTGGACTGGTATCTGCTGGACGACCCCGCCTGCCGCGGCACCCACGAGTGCATCCGCCAGTTGAACCGGCTGTACCGCCGGAACCGCAGCCTGTGGGAGAACGACCGCAGTTGGGACGGCTTCGAGTGGCTGGTGGCCGACGATAATCACAACAACGTGCTGGTGTTCCTGCGCCGCGACCGGAGGGGGCACGAGCTGATCTGCGCGGTGAACTTCGCGCCGGTGCCGTGGGAGAACTACCGCTTCGGCGTGCCGGACCATGCGTATTATGAGGAGATCTTCAACACGGACGATATCCACTGGGGCGGCAGCGGCGTCTGCGCCGACGGCCCCATCGCCGTGGAGGCTGTCCCGTCCCACGGGCGGGAGCAGTCCATCGCTCTGACCATCCCGCCGCTGGGCGCGGTGATCCTGCGGGGCCACGGCAAACGGAAACGGAAAAAAGAGGAAGCAGGAGGTACGCAAGCATGAAGAAAGAATGTGTGGCCATGCTGCTGGCCGGCGGACAGGGAAGCAGACTCTACGTCCTGACCGGCAATATGGCCAAGCCCGCCGTCCCCTTCGGCGGCAAGTTCCGCATCATCGACTTTCCGCTGTCCAACTGCACCAACTCCGGCATCGACACGGTAGGCGTGCTCACCCAGTACCGCCCGCTGGAGCTGAACAGCTACATCGGCAGCGGCCAGCCCTGGGAGCTGGACCGCATGTCCGGCGGCGTCCACATCCTGCCGCCCTACCAGTCTGCCACCGGCGCCGTCTGGTATAAGGGCACGGCCAACGCCATCTACCAGAACCGCGGCTTTGTGGACCTGTACGATCCGGAGTACGTGCTGGTGCTGTCCGGCGACCACATCTATAAGATGGACTATTCCGACATGCTCCGCCGCCACAAGGAGGCCGGGGCTGCCTGCACCATCTCTGTCATGGAGGTGCCCTGGGAGGAGGCCAGCCGCTTCGGCATCATGTCTGTGGACGAGCAGGACCGCATCACCGAATTCGCCGAAAAGCCCAGGGAGCCCAAGAGTAATCTGGCGTCCATGGGCATCTATATCTTTACCTGGAGCAAGCTGAAGGCGTACCTCGCCGCCGATGAGGCGGACCCCAACAGCGACAACGACTTCGGCAAGAACATCATCCCTGCCATGCTCTCGGCGGGAGAGACCATGGCGGCCTACCGCTTCGAGGGCTACTGGAAGGATGTGGGCACGCTGGACTCCCTGTGGGACGCCAACATGGATATGCTGTCCCCGGGCTCGGGCCTGAACCTGCTGGACAAAAAGTGGCCCATCTACGGCCGCACCCCCAACTGCCCGCCCACGTTCGTGGGGCCGGAGGGCGACATCGGCAACAGCGCCGTGGCCAAGGGCTGCACCATTCTGGGCGAGGTGAAGAACACCGTCCTGAGCTACGGCTCCTCCGTGGCGGAGGGGGCGCAGGTGTCCTACTCCGTGGTGATGCCCAACGCCGTCATCGAGGCGGGAGCCAGGGTGTCCTATGCCATCGTGGGCGAGGGCTGCCATGTGGGTAAGAACGCGGTGGTGGGCGGCACCCCGGGCAGCGTGGACTTCGACCGCTGGGGCATCGCCGTGCTGGGACCCCACACCGCCGTCCCCGACGGCGGCGTGGTGGAGCCGAAAATGATGCTGGGAGCCAACGGCAAGGAGGTACGGCCATGAAAGGTATGCACGGGATCATCTTCTCCTATGAAAAGCGGACGGACCTGCGGGAGCTCATCGCCGACCGCATCCACGGCTCCATCCCCTTTGCCGGAGACTATCGGGTCATCGACTTCGTGCTCTCCGCCATGGTCAACGCCGGTATCACAGACGTGGGCGTCATCATGCACGGCAAGTGCCAGTCCATGCTGGATCATCTGGGCTCCGGCAAGAGCTGGGATCTCAGCCGCAACCACGGCGGCCTGACGCTGCTGCCCGCCTTTGCCTACAACGAAAAGCGGGGCGCGGGCGGCCAGTACCGCGGCAAGGTGGAGGCCCTGGCCGGCGTCATGAACTACCTCAAGGGCATCCGGCAGGATTACGTGCTGCTGTCGGACAGCGATCTGGTCATCAACCTGCCGCTGGAGGACGTGCTGCGCCGCCATATCGACAGCGGCGCGGACATGACGGCGGTGTGTACCACCGTCCCGGGCGACGTGTCGGACACCTACTTCACGGTGAACGATACCGGCCGCATCACCGACACCGTCTATGACGTGTTCGCCCCCATGGGCTGCCGCTGCCTGAATATGTTCGTTCTCAGCAAGGAACTGCTGCTGCAAATGGTGACGGAGTGCGCCAGCCGCAATCAGTTCAGCTTCCGCCGCAACATCCTGCGGGAGATGGGGAAGCGCTATCACTTCCACGCTTATGTCTACGATGGCTACGCCGCCCGCATCAACAGCGTCCAGAGTTATTACCAGCGCAGCATGGAGCTGCTGGACCCCGCCCTGCGGCAGGCCCTGTTCTGCCCTGAGCGTCCGGTGTACGGCAAGGAAAACGACTCCCCCTCCAGCTATATCGACCCCAGCGGCCCCTGCGTCAATTCCCTGATCGCCGACGGCTGCGACATTCAGGGCAGCGTGAAAAACTGCATTCTGTTCCGGAATGTGCGCATTGAAAAGGGGGCAAGCGTGGAAAACTGTATCCTGTTCAAGGATACGGTGGTGAAAAGCGGCGCCGTGCTGCGCAGCGTCATCACCGACAAATGCGTGACCGTGAGCGACAATGTGACGCTGATGGGTCACGAGCACTATCCCATCGTTATCGCCAAGGGCAGCACAGTCTGAGCGCTGCCGGAGAAAGGAGCTGCGGTATGAAGATCCTGTATGTGTCCAGTGAGGCATTCCCCTTCTGCAAGACCGGCGGACTGGCGGACGTGGCGGGCAGCCTGCCCTCTGCACTGGCCCGAAACGGCGACCAGGTGGCGGTGATCCTGCCGCTGTATGGCCAGATCGGCCAGCAGTGGCGGCAGCAGATGACCTTCCGCCGTTACATCTACGTGGACCTGGGCTGGCGTCACCAGTACTGCGGCCTGTTCTCGCTGGAGAAGGACGGCGTGACATGGTACTTCGTGGACAACGAGCACTATTTCTGCCGCGGCGCGCTGTACGGCGAGTACGACGACGGCGAGCGCTTTGCCTTTTTCTGCAAGGCGGTCATCGACCTGCTGCCCAGTCTGGACTGGATGCCCGACATCCTCCACTGCAACGACTGGCAGACGGCGCTGGTGCCCATCTACCTCAAGGATGTCTGCACCCGCTGGGAGGCGGTGCGCCGCATCCGCACGGTGTTCACGATCCACAATATCGAGTATCAGGGACGCTACGGCGCGGACACCGTGGACCAGCTGTTCGGGCTGGACCGCGGCTGGTACAGCGACGGCACCCTCCAGATGGACGGCGATGTGAACCTGATGAAGGGCGCCATGCTGGTGTCCGACGCTGTTACCACCGTCAGCCCCACCTACGCCGCCCAGCTTCACGATGCCGCCTATGCCGAGGGTATGGAGGGCGTGGTGCGCATGATCGACGGGAAGTTCTCCGGCGTGGTGAACGGGCTGGACGTGGCGGGCTACGACCCCGCCCATGATCCCGCCCTGCCGGAAAATTACAGCGTGGACCACATGGCGGGCAAGGCCGCCTGCAAGGCGTCTCTGCAAGCATCGCTGGGCCTTGCGCAGGAACCGGACACGCCGCTGATGGGCATCGTCAGCCGTCTGGTGGGCCACAAGGGTCTGGATATCGTGGAGCAGGGGCTGGACGGCATCATGGCCACCGGCTGCCAGCTGGTGGTGCTGGGCAAGGGCGAGAGCCGCTACGAGGACTTCTTCCGCGGCAAGGCGTGGGAGTACGGCGGCCGCCTGTCGGCCCAGATCACCTATGCCGAGGATCTGGCCCGCCGCGTCTACGCGGGCTGCGACCTGTTCCTGATGCCCTCCCGCAGCGAGCCCTGCGGCCTGAGCCAGATGATCGCCATGCGCTACGGCGCGGTGCCCATCGTCCGCCGCACCGGCGGGCTGGCGGACACGGTGCGTTCCTGTCAGGTAGGGCAGGAGGACGGCACCGGCTACCTGTTCGAACGCTATGACGCCGGCGCCATGCTGGATGTCGTCGGGCAGGCCACCGGCCTGTACCGCGGCGACCGCGCCGGCTTCGATACCGTGCGGCGGCGGGGCATGACGGCGGACTTCAGCTGGGCCCGCAGCGCCGGCGAATACCGCCATATCTACGAAAAACTGCTGGGCTGACGCCCGGCTGCTCATACGGAGGATCATTATTTATGACGTATACCAAAGATACCATGAAAGAAGCCATTATCCAGAAGCTGCGCCTGAACTACGGCTGTACCGAGAAGCAGGCCACCGATGGCGAGATGATGAAGGCCTGCGCTATGGTGCTGCGGGACATTATGGCCGAGCACGGTGTGCAGACCCGCGAGAAGGCCGCCCATGAGGGCCAGCGGAAGGTACACTACCTGTCCATGGAATTCCTGATGGGCCGCAGCCTCATGAAAAACGCCTACAATCTGGAGCTGCTGGACGACCTGACCGCCGCCATCGACGAGTTGGGCTTCAAGGCCGCCGATATCTTCGAGATCGAGCCGGATGCCGGTCTGGGCAACGGCGGTCTGGGCCGTCTGGCCGCCTGCTATCTGGACAGCATGACCACGCTGGAGATCCCCGCCGCGGGCTACTCCATCTGCTACGAGCTGGGCATCTTCAAGCAGAAGATCGTGGAGGGCCAGCAGGTGGAGCTTCCGGACGACTGGATGCAGCTGGGCGACGCCTGGCTCCTGCCCAAGCTCCAGGAGGCGGAGGAGGTCCACTTCGGCGGCAAGGTCCGCACCCGCTGGGATAACGGCCACTTGATGGTGGTCCACGAGGACTATACCCGCGTTATGGCCGTGCCCTGCGACATGGAGATCGCCGGCTACGACACCGACCACGTCGACACCCTGCGCCTGTGGCAGGCCCGCAGCCCCAAGCCCATCGACATGAAGCTGTTCAGTCAGGGCCAGTACCTGCAGGCGTCGGAGGAGCGAGCCATGGCGGACGCTATCAGCCAGGTGCTCTATCCCGAGGACAACCACTACGAGGGCAAGTCCCTGCGCCTGAAGCAGCAGTATTTCTTCGTCTCCGCTACCATGCAGTCCATCACCCGCAAGCACATCGAGAACTACGGCACCCTGAAGAACTTCCACGAGAAGAACGTCATCCAGATCAACGACACCCACCCCGCGCTGGTGATCCCCGAGCTGATGCGCATCCTGGTGGACGACGCGGGCCTGGACTGGGACGAGGCGTGGCACATCGTCACCCACTGCGTGGCCTACACCAACCATACGGTGATGGCCGAGGCGCTGGAGGTCTGGCCGCAGCAGCTGTTTGAGACACTGCTGCCCCGCATCTGGCAGATCCTGCAGGAGATCGCCCACCGCTGGCAGCGGCAGGTGGAGGACTATTTCCACGATCCCGCCAAGACCGCCAAGCTGGCCATCATCTGGGACGGCCATGTGCGCATGGCCAACCTGTGCCTGGCGGGTACCATGGCCGTCAACGGCGTATCGGCCCTGCACTCCGAGATCCTGCGCAAGGACGTGTTCAAGGAAGCCTGCCAGATGATGCCCGACAAGTTCAAGAACGTCACCAACGGCATCGACCACCGCCGCTGGCTGCCCCAGATCAACCGCGGCCTCAACGACCTGATCTGCGACCTCACCGGCGATGGCTACCTCACCCGTCCTCAGGAGCTGAAAAAGCTGGAGGCTTACGCCGACGACGCATCGGTGCTCCGGCGGCTGGAGGAGATCAAGCACCAGAATAAGCTGGCCTTCGCCACCTACGCCAGGAAGCAGCAGGGCGTGGTGCTGAACACCGACGCCATCTTCGACGTGCAGGTGAAGCGGCTTCACGAGTACAAGCGCCAGCTGCTGAACGTGCTGCACATCATCTATCTGTACCAGCGGCTTCAGGATGATCCCAACATGGATATGCGGCCCCAGACCTTCCTGTTCGGCGCCAAGGCCGCTCCGGGCTACGCTGTGGCCAAGCGCATCATCCACCTTATCAACTCCCTGGCCGCCCAGATCGACCGCGATCCCATCTGCAAGGACAAGCTGCAGGTGGTGTTCCTGGAGAACTACCGGGTCTCTCTGGCGGAGATGCTGATGCCCGCCAGCGAGGTGAGCCAGCAGATCTCCACCGCCGGCAAGGAGGCCAGCGGCACCGGAAATATGAAGTTCATGATGAACGGCGCCCTGACTGTGGGGACGCTGGACGGCGCCAACGTGGAGATGCACGAGGTGCTGGGAGACGAGAATATGTTCCTGTTCGGCCTGAAGGCCGATGAGGTGGCCCACCTGCGCCATACCTATGATCCCCAGCTGCTGTACCAGCGGGACCCTGTGCTGCGCCGCGTGGTGGACCAGCTCAAGACCGGCTTCGGCGACGGTGTCACCTACGAGGACATCTGGCAGCGGCTGGTAATGGGCGGGGACGGCCCCGCTGACCAGTATATGGTGCTGGCGGATTTCGCCGCCTACTGCGACGCCGAGGAGCGTATGAGCCGCACCTACGGCGACCGCGCACAGTGGAACCGTATGAGCCTGCTGAACATCGCCCGCAGCGGCATCTTCGCCGCCGATCGGGCCATCGCCCAGTATGCCGATACCATCTGGCACGTGCCGTATAAGAAATAAAGCCCGGAGAGGGGACCGCGCCGCGGTCCCCTCTTTTCTGTCACTTGACAGGCATGGTATACTAACATGGAGATTATATGGAAACACGAGGATACGGATATGGAAGTCACACAGGGCGCACCGTTTGAGAGCTTTGGCCTGTCAGAGGCCACCATGCGCGCCATTCGCAATAAGCACTATACCGTCAGTACGCCGGTACAGGCCGGCTGCATCCCGCCCATGCTGGCCGGGAAGGACGTCATCGCAAAAGCACCCACCGGCACCGGTAAGACCATGGCCTTCGGCATTCCCATCATTGAGCGCATCGACCCCGAGAGCGAGGCGGTGCAGGCCGTCATCCTGGCCCCCACCCGTGAGCTGGCCATGCAGATCACCGACGAGATGCGGGATATCGCCGTGTGCCACGAGGGCGTGCGCCTGGTCTGCCTCTACGGCGGCCAGCCCATCGGCAAGCAGATCGACGCCCTGAAGCGCCGTCCCCAGATCGTGGTGGCAACCCCGGGCCGCCTCAGCGACCACATGAAGCGCCGTACCGTGACGCTGAAGGATGTGACCACCGTGGTGCTGGACGAGGCGGACCGGATGCTGGATATGGGCTTTATCCACGATGTTACCCGCATTCTGGACAAGATCCCCAACCGCAGGAATCTGGGTATGTTCTCCGCCACCATCTCCCGGGAAGTCATGGACATCTCCTGGGTGTACCAGCGGGACCCCGAGGAGATCACGGTCCAGGCCACCAAGGAGAATAAGCCCGACATCCTCCAGTACCGGCTGGAGGTGCCGTCCGACGGCAAGGTGGACGCCATCGTGCGCATCCTGAACTGCGAGAATTACGAGCGGGTCATCTGCTTCTGCAACACCAAGGGCAGCACCGAGCGGCTCACCAAGTTCCTGCAGATGCGGGGCGTGGACGCCCAGTGCATCCACGGCGACATCCCCCAGCGCAAGCGGGAGGAGGTCATGCAGCGGTTCCGCGACGGAAAGCTCCGGGTGTTCGTGGCAACGGATGTGGCCAGCCGCGGCATCGACGTGGACGATGTGGACGCCGTGTTCAACTACGAGGTGCCGGAGGAGAACGAGTACTACGTCCACCGCATCGGCCGGACGGGCCGCGCCAAAAAGCACGGCGTGGCGTACACGCTGCTCAGCGACTTCCCCAGCCGTATGCGGCTGGACGACATCGCCCGCAACACCCGCAGCCAGATCACGCCTGCCGCAGTGGATGAAAACGGCCATGTGACCCCTACGGAGAAAAAGTGACCTATCACAAAAAGAAAGTCCTCCGCGCTCTGCGCGGAGGACTTTCTTTTTGCTTCAGGGGGCGTTACAGGGCTGCTTTGATGGCGGCCAGCAGGTCGTCGTAGTGCTCAAAAGCGGGCAGCTGGGGATATTCAGCCTTGATCTTGTCCGTGGTGCGGAACAGGAAACCGTACTTGCTGTGGAGGATCATCTCCATATCGTTGTAGCTGTCGCCGCTGGCGATGGTGTCGTAGCCCATGGACTGAAGGGCCCTGACGGTGGTGAGCTTGGAGTGCTCACACCGCATCAGGTGACGGGAAATATATCCGTTTTCGTCGATTTCCAGGGTATTGCACAACAAAGTGGGGTATCCGAGTTTCTTCATCAGGGGCATAGCGAACAGATCGAACGTGTCGCTGAGGATCACCACCTGGGCCACGCTGCGCAGCTCGTCCAGAAACTCTTTTGCACCGGGAAGGGGGTCGATCTTGGCGATAACGTCCTGGATCTGATGCAATTTCAAACCTTTTTCGCGCAAGAGACTGATGCGCCAGCGCATGAGCTTGTCATAATCCGGCTCGTCGCGGGTGGTGCGGCGCAGCTCGGGGACGCCACTCTCCTCAGCAAAGGCGATCCAGAGCTCGGGGACCAGAACGCCCTCCATATCCAAGCATACAATATTCATAAAAGCGGCTCCTTTCTCACTTTTTCAGTACCTCTGCCAGCACATAGTCCAGCATGGCATCCTTGTCGATCACGTCCTTGTGCAGCACGGGACGGCCCTCCAGCCCTGCCAGATTCCGGGGGATGGGGACGCCGGAAATGCGGCAAAGCTCGTTCATCATGAAGAACTCATTTTCGCCCGTCTCCCGGCCCAGCGCAGACAGCACCGCAGCAGGGAATTTGTAGGGCGAGGCGGTGGACAGCACCACCGTCGGGGCACCGGTATCATGCAGTTCTTCGCTGAGCTGCTCCGCCACGGACCAGGCCACGGCGGTGTGGGGGTCGCAGAGATAGTGCTGCTCCCGCCACAGGCGGCCGATGACATCGGCGGCGCCCTTGTCGTCGCAGCAGCCGCAGGAGAAGTCCTGCTTCAGCTGGGCCAGCAGCCGGTCAGACAGCTGGTAGACGCCGTCCTCCCGCAGCTGACGCATCAGCTCCGCCACATAGGCGGGGTCGCGGGACAGCAGGAACAGCAGCCGCTCCAGATTGCTGGACACCAGAATGTCCATGGAGGGGGAGGTGGTCTTGTAGAAGGGGCGGCGGCGGTCGTAGCGGCCGGTGGAGATGAACTCCGTCAGCACATCGTTGGCGTTGCTGGCGCAGACCAGACGGCCCACGGGCAGGCCCATGCACTTGGCAAAATAACCCGCCAGAATGTCGCCGAAGTTGCCGGTGGGCACCACGTAGTTCACCTTGTCGCCCACCCGGATACGGCCGCTTTTGACCAGATCCGCGTAGGAGCGGAAATAGTACACCACCTGGGGGGCCAGACGGCCGATATTGATGGAGTTGGCGGAGGAGAGCATGGCTCCGTGAAGATCCTTGCCCTGACAGGCGGCAAACACCTGCTTCACGCCGGTCTGGGCGTCGTCGAAGTTGCCGCGGACGGCGCAGACCTTCACGTTGTCACCTGTCTGGGTGGCCATCTGGGCCTGCTGGACGGCGGAGACGCCGCCCTCGGGGTAGAACACGATGATGCGGGTACCCTTCACGTCGTGGAAGCCCTCCAGCGCGGCCTTGCCGGTGTCGCCGGAGGTGGCGGTGAGGATGACCACGTCGCCGGTCATGCCCTCAGCTCTGGCGGCGGCGCCGATGAGACGGGGCAGCACCGACAGGGCCACATCCTTGAAGGCGGAGGTGGGACCGTGGTACAGCTCCAGCACATAGCTGCCGCCCACGGGCACCAGCGGGGTCAGGTCCATGGTGGGGAACTTGCCGGCATAGCTCCGACGGACAATGTCATCCATATCGGAGAAGTCCGGCAGCAGTGCGGACAGGATCTTCGCGGCCATGTCCATGGTGTCCAGCTTCAGAGCGCCCTGCCAGTCAAAGTGCAGCTGGGCGGGATCACAGATATACAGGCCGCCGTCGGGGGCGATGCCCTCCAGCACCGCGTGGGTGGAGGGAGCGGTCAGGTCGGCGTTACGGGTACTATGGTACAGCATAGGAAAAGTCCTCCAAAATTTCTCTTGCATTTCTGATGACGCTATGATACACTGTCGCCAACAAAAAAGCAAGTGTTTTTATCTCGTGGACAAATGCAAACAATTTGTCGCCATGATAAAAGTGCCGCTGCAAAAATTCCGGAAGTATGAGGCAAAAATATGTTGAAAGTATTGAAATTCGGCGGCTCGTCCATGGCGGACGAAAAACAGTTCGCCAAGGTACGGGACATTGTGAGGGCTGACGACAGCCGCCGCGTGGTGGTGGTCAGCGCCGCCGGTAAGCGGGACAAGAACGACCACAAGATCACGGACCTGCTGTATCTGTGCCACGCACATTTGCAGTACGGCGTCAGCTGCGACGGTATCTATGACATGATCCGCTCCCGCTATGTGGCCATCCGCGACGCGCTGGGGCTGAAGACCCCGCTGGAGGCGGAGTTTGCCGCCCTGCGGGAGAAGATGGACAAGGGCATCAGCGCCGATGAGCTGGTATCCCGCGGCGAGTACTTCGCGGCGGAGCTGATGGCGGACTATCTGGGCTTTGATTTTCTGGACAGCTCCCTGTGGCTGAAGTTCAAGCTGGACGGCACGGTAGACCAGGAGGCCAGCTATGAGAACCTGCGCCGCGCCGCGTCGGGCCGGAGGGTGGTCATTCCGGGATTCTACGGGGCCATGCCCGATGGCAGCGTCCACACGTTTTCCCGCGGCGGCAGCGACATCACCGGCGCACTGGCCGCGGCGGCGCTGGACGCCGACGTGTACGAGAACTGGACGGATGTGTCCGGCTTCCTGATGGCGGACCCCAAGATCGTCAAGGACCCCAAGCCCATCGAGCGCATCACCTACGCCGAGCTCCGCGAGCTCAGCTATATCGGCGCACAGGTGCTCCACGAAGGCACGGTGTCGCCGGTGCGGGAGAAGAACATCCCCCTGAATATCCGCAACACCAACCAGCCGGAGCATCCGGGCACCATGATCCGGGAGACCTTCGAGGAGTCGGAGACGGAGCGCACCTCCGGCAGCATGATCACCGGTATCGCCGGCAAAAAGGGCTTCTCCGTCATCACCCTCACCAAGAACGGCATGTCCTCGGAGCTGGGGGCGGTGCGCCGCATCCTGGAGGTGCTGGAGCGGTACAACATCAATGTGGACTATCTGCCCTCCGGCATCGACAGCGTGTCGCTGGTGGTGGAGACCGGCAAGTCCTCACCGTATCTGTATCAGGCCATGGGCGACCTGGAGAAGGAGATAAAGCCCGACAGCCTGCACCTTACCGACGGCATGGCCATCGTGGCGGCCGTGGGCCGGAAGATGGCGTTCCAGCCCGGTTCTTCCGGCAAGATCTTCGGCAAGCTGGGTGAAAACGGCATCAACATCCGCATGATCACCCAGGGGCCGGAGGAACTGAACATTATCGTGGGCGTGGACGGAGCTGACTTTGAGAAGGCCATCCGTGCGCTGTACGACAGCTTTGTGAAATAAAAAAGGAGGAGCTATCCATGAAACAGTATAAAGTTGCGATCCTGGGCGCCACCGGTGCGGTGGGCTGCGAGATGATGAAGATCCTGGCGGAGCGGGATTTCCCCGTGGCAGAGCTGCACCTGCTGGCGTCGGAACGGTCCGTGGGGCAGCTGCTGCCCTGGAAGGGACAGGACATCGCCGTGGAGTTGGCCTGCGATGAGGCCTTCAAGGGCATGGACATCGTGCTGGGCGCGGCGGAGAACGACATCGCCAAGAGGTTTGCGCCGGCCATCGTCAAGGCGGGGGCCGTGTTTGTGGACAACTCCAGCGCGTTCCGCATGGACCCCGACGTGCCGCTGGTCATTCCTGAAATCAACCCCGAGGACGCCAGAAAGCATAAGGGCATCATCGCCAACCCCAACTGCACCACCATCGTGTCGCTGGTGGCCATCAACGCCCTGAATCAGGACAGCCCCATCGAGAGCATCATCGCCTCCAGCTATCAGGCGGTGTCCGGCGCGGGAGCCGGCGGCCCCATCGAGCTGCTGAACGAGGTGGAGCGGCTGGGCCAGGGCGAGCCGGTGGAGCCCAAGGTGTTCCAGTACCAGATCGCCTATAACGTCATTCCCCAGATCGGCGGCGAGGCCTTCGAGGGCTACACCTCCGAGGAAATGAAGATGCAGAACGAGGGGCGCAAGATCATGCACCTGCCGGAGCTGAAGGTCAGCTGCACCTGCGTGCGGGTGCCGGTGGTGCGGAGCCACAGCGTGTCCATCGTGGTGCGAACCAGAGAGAAGATCTCCGTGGAGCGGGCGCGGCAGCTGATCGCGGCGGCACCGGGGTGCCGTCTGGTGGACGATCTGGCCAACAAGCGCTATCCCATGCCGCTGGAGACCAGCGATCAGGATCTGGTGTTCGTGGGCCGCATCCGCGACGATCTCACCAGCGACAACGGTCTGAACATCTGGTGCTGCGGCGATCAGGTGCGCAAGGGCGCGGCCACCAACGCCGTGCAGATCGCCCAGCTGCTGGTGCAGGAGTAAGGGAATATCGGACATCGAAAGTAAAGCCGCCTTCGGGCGGCTCAGCAAGCCGGAAAGTCCGCATGGGCTTCCCGGCTTGCTGCTTGCAAAATCGCAAAATCAGGGCAATTGCTGATTTTGCGATTTTGGTCGCTGCGGCGGGTGACGAAACGCGAAAGGGACCCCTGACGGTTCCCTTTCACACGATCCTTCCCTCCGAGACCTCTGGCCGGATGCACATTTGGGGGGGACAGCTTTACTTTTTCGGCGAAACCGGATATAATGGCAGAAAACGACCCCACGGAGGAACAGCCTATGAGAAATTGGAGACGGGCGGCGGCGCTGCTGCTGGCCCTTTGTATGACGATGCTGCTGGCAGCCTGCGGCGAGGACCCCAACGATGAGGAGAAGCTGTCGGTGGTGATGACCGGCACGGTGCGGACTATGGACCCCGCTCAGGCGGTGACGCCGGCGGAGCGCACCGTGGTCAAGCATGTGTTTGAGAACCTGATGCGGCCCAGCGCCGAGGGTGCGGTTCACGCCGTGGCCCGCAGCTACACCGAGGAGACGGCGCTGGACGGCACGGTGACGTATACGTTCCAGCTGCGTACCGACGCGAAATGGTCTGACGGCAGCGCCGTCACGGCCGGCGACTTCGTGTACGCCTGGCGGCGTCTGGTGGACCCTGAGACCAACAGCCCCAACGCCGATGCACTGGCCATGGTGGCGGGGTACGACAAGGCGGTGCTGGGCGATACCGAGGCGCTGCAGGTGTCGGCACCGGACGACCACACGCTGGTGGTGGTGCTCAGCGGCAGCTACCCGTCGTTTATCGAGAGCACCTGCACGTCGGCAGTCACCATGCCGGTGCAGGAGAAGGCGGTGACGGGCCACGACAACTGGAGCGTCAGCAGCCTGTGGTTCATGGGCAACGGCGCCTACGAGCGCACCGGCGACTGGAGCGACAGTACGCGGCTGACGCTGCACACCCGTGCGGCGTACTACGACGTGAAGCGGCTGGGGCCGGATCGCATCGACATCCAATTGAAGGACCGGCAGGCGGCGGACGCCAGTGCCGGAAAGGTGGATATCGTCATCGGGGCCGGCGGGGAGGACGCCCAGCAGGGCGGTGACCCCACGGTGGGCATCCTGCTGTTGAACCAGATGGCCACCAGCATGAGCCGCAGTGAGCTGCGGCGGGCGCTGAGTCTGGTCATCGACCGCAATGCGGTGGCGGAGGCCATGGGGCAGGACTACACGGCGGCGGAGGGACTGGTGCCCTACGGCATCCTTACCGCCAGTGGGGAGGAGTTCCGCGTGGTCAACGGCACACGGATCGACAACGATCCGGACAAGTACGAGGAGCGGTGTCAGGGTGCGCTGGCGCTGCTGCGGCAGGCGGGGTACAGCAACGCCATGAGCCTCAGCGCGCTGGACACGGTGACACTGGCATATGACCGGACATCGACCCAGGCTCAGGCGGCCCAGCAGCTCCAGCAGCTCTGGGAGGCACGGCTGGGCATCAAGGTGCAGCTGGTGGGGCTGGAGAGCTTCGAGCTGAAGCAGCGGCTGGCGAACGGCGAGTTCGTGATCGCGCTGATGGAGATGACGGCCCACAACAACGATGCGACCGCCTATCTGGACCCCTGGCGCAGTACGGACATGCGAAACTACGGCATGCTGTACCTCAACGCCTACGACATTCTGATGAAGATCGCGGCCACCAGCAATTCCCAGGAGGCGGAGGACGCCTACCTGCGGGATGCAGAGCAGCTGCTGCTGGAGACGGGGTACGTCATCCCGCTGTACGGCAGGACGCAGCCCTGCGTCATCCGCGACGGCGTGCTGGGCGCGGTGTCCGACGGGCTGGGGAACTGGTACTTCGGCGGCGTGACCCGCGCGTCATAAGGAAGATAGAAACAAGCACCCCGCAGGCATTGCCTGCGGGGTGCTTGCTTCGTGCGGGATGATGCGTGTGTCTGCGGGGTGCTGTTTGCGTGTGGCGGAGATGTTATTTGCGGCGGGCGGAGTCCACCACCACAGCCTGGGCGCGGGCCAGCTTCAGGTCGTGGCGCAGGCGCAGGGGCGGCAGCTGCTGGCGCAGCAGGTCGCGGGACAGCTGGTACTGAGCGGAGAGCTCCGCGTACTTCTGCTCCACGTCGTCGTCGGTGACGTCGATACCCTCCAGACGGGCGATCTCCGTCATGGCCAGCTCAAAGCGGGCGGCGCCGGCGGCCTGCTCCCGCGCGTGGGCGCGGAGGTCCTCCATGGAGGTGCCGCTGGACTCCAGATACTGCTCCAGCTGCACACCCTGGCCCTCCAGATGGCCGCGCAGCTCCTGAATAAGGCCGTCCAGCTGGTTTTCCACCATGGCGTCGGGCAGCTCGACCTCCATGCCTGCCAGCACCTGACCGATCAGGTCGTTAGCGAACTGCTCTGCGGCCTCCGACTGTTTTTTGGCCACCGCCTGCTCCATGACGCTGCGGCGCAGGTGGGACAGCTCCTCAAAGCCCTGCGCCCTGGCAAATGCGTCGTCCAGCGTGGGCATGGAGCGGCGGGTGATCTCATGGACCTTGATGTGGAACGTGGCGTCCTTGCCCGCCAGCTCCGGCGTGTAGGCGGTGGGGAAGGTCACATGGATATCCCGCTCCTCGCCTGTACGGGCGCCGGCCACCTGCTCCTCAAAGCTGGGGATGAAATAGCCGCTGCCCAGCAGCAGGGGATAGCTCTCACCCTTGCCGCCCTCGAAGGCCACACCGTCCACGAAGCCCTCAAAGTCCAGCACCACCTCGTCGCCCATGGCGGCACGGTCGGGATGCTCCTCGGTCATGTGGGCGCGGGCGTACTCCTCCAGCGCGGCCTGGGTGTCCTCCTCGGACAGCTCCGCCTGGGGGTACACGGCGCTGAGGCCCTTGTACTGGCCCAGCTTTACCTCGGGGTACAGGTCGATGAGAGCGGTAAAGGTGAAGCCATCCGGGCCAATGTCCTCCACCGTCAGGGTGGGGGTGCCGGCGATGGAGATGTCCTCCTGTCCGATGGCATCCACCAGCGCCTGGGGATACGTCTCGTTGACGGCCTCCTGATACAGGAAATCGCTGCCGTAGACGGCCTCGATCTTCTCGCGGGTGGGTTCGCCCTCCACGGGGCACAGGGCCTTGATGCCGTTGTAGCAGTGCATCAGCGCGTCCTGCCATGTGCCGCGGTCCACGGCTACGGTCAGGCGCACCTGGCGGTTTTCCGGAATGTTCTCGCGTTTTTTGATCTCCATGGGAGGTCCTCCTTCTTTCGGCAAAAGCTGCCTGTTATCATCAGTATACTATACCCACCGGCGGATGGCAAGCCTGTCAGACACTTCCGGGAGAATGACGGATTTGTAAAATTATTGTGACATTTATCACAAAACGGTTGCCTGCGGCGGGGGCATCTGCTACAATACGGACACGACTATCATCCTGTGGGAGGTTTCTATGCAGCGCATCAAGACGTTTATCCACGACCATCCGCACATATGGTGGGGGCTGTTTCTGCCTGTCTATCTGGGCATATTCTTCACCATTGAGCACTTTATCACCGACAACTACTGGGCTACCCAGCTGCCCATCGACTACAAGATCCCGTTTCTGGAGGGCTTTGCCCCCATCTACGCCAGCTGGAGCGTACTGCTGTTTATTCTGGGCATCTACCTCATCCTCAAGGATGGCGAGGGCTTCCGGCGGTACATGTGGAGCATCATGATCACGTTTCTGTTCAGCACGCTCATCTGCGCCCTGATCCCCAACGGGCAGGACCTGCGGCCCGCTGTGATGCCCAGGGACAACATCTTCTGCGACCTGGTGGCCTACACCTACTCGCTGGACACCAACACCAACGTGTTCCCCAGCGTCCACGTGGTGGGCGTCATTGACGCATGGTTCGCCATATGGCACACCAGAGGGCTGAAGAAGCGGGCGTGGCGGTGGAGCACTGCGGTGTACGGCGTTCTGATCATCGCATCCACCGTGTTCATCAAGCAGCATGCGGTCATCGACGTGCTGGCGGGCCTTGTGGTGGGATTTCTGGGCAACTATATCGTATACGGTATCATAGGCAGGCGGCGGGACCGCCGCCTGAGAAGGGAGGCGTAAAAGCAATGGAGATCGGCGCATCCCCACTGTTCCGCGGGATCAGCGAGGAGTCCCAGCAGGCCATGCGTACCTGCTTTGACATGCGGGAGGTCAGCTTCCGCGCCGACGAGGTGATATACGACTTTGGCGCGGGGCGGAACATGGTGGGCGTGCTGGCGGAGGGCGCAGCGGTCATCGAGCGCATCGACCAGCAGGGAAGCCGCACCATTCTGGAGCGGCTGGAGAGCGGCGGCGTGTTCGGGGAGATGCTGATGTTCGAGAATGTGGCCGGCGACAGCATCACCGTGGTGGCGGAGACCGCCTGCCGCGTGTGGTTCATGGCCGCCGACCAGGTGACGAAGCGGTGCGAAAAAGCCTGCACCCACCACACACAGGTGGTGGAGAACATGTTCCAACTGGTGGCAGAGAAGGCCACGTCTCTGTATGAGCGGGTAGAGGTGCTGAGCCGCCGCAGCATACGGGACAAGCTGATGTGCTATTTCTCACTGATGGCCGCCAAAAACCGCAGCGGGGAGTTCTTGCTGCCGTTTTCCCTCAGTGCGCTGGCGGACTATATCTCCACGGACCGCAGCGCCATGATGCGGGAGCTGAAGAAGATGCGGCAGGAGGAACTGGTGGATGTCCATGGCCGGAAAGTCCTGCTGCAGCAGGGGGTCTGAGCCGTTTTCCGGCAAATGAAGATTGACGGGTCTGCCGGTTGGTGTTACAATAAAGCGGAGAACGGATATGCCGTGACAGTGATCCACTATGCCGGACACCGAACATTAGAGAAGAAGGAGCCGTGATGTATGTATCGCATCGTTAGAAAAGAAGCGCTGAAGCCCACTGTGATCCTGTACGAGATCGAAGCGCCTATGGTCGCCAAGAAGGCGGAGCCGGGCCAGTTCATTATCCTGCGTGTGGATGAAAAGGGCGAGCGCATCCCCATTACGATCCACGACTATGACCGCGAAAAGGGCACCGTGACCATTATCGTCCAGACCGTGGGCGCCACCACCGAGAAGCTGAGCCACAAGCAGCAGGGCGACTGTCTCCACGATTTCGTGGGTCCCCTGGGCCGCCCCACCGAGACGGAGGGCAAGAAGAAGGTCTGTGTCGTCGGCGGCGGCGTGGGCTGCGCCATCGCCTACCCCGTGCTGAAGAAGTTCCATGACTGCGGCGCAGAGGTCCACGCTGTGGTGGGCTTCAAGAGCAAGGACGTGGTCATTCTGGAGGACAAGTTCAAGGCGGTTTCCTCCGTGCTGAAGGTCTGCACCGACGACGGCTCCTACGGCCAGAAGGGCCTTGTTACCGAAGCGCTGAAGCAGCTGCTGGACGAGGGCAATCAGTATGACGAGATCTTCGCCATCGGCCCCATGGTCATGATGAAGTTCGTCTGTAAGACCACCGAGCCCTACGGCGTGCCCACCACCGTGTCCATGAGCCCCATCATGATCGACGGCACCGGCATGTGCGGCGGCTGCCGCCTTACCGTGGGCGGCGAGACTCGTTTCGCCTGCGTGGACGGCCCCGACTTCGACGGCCACAAGGTGGACTGGGATCTGGCCGTGAAGCGCAACCAGATGTACCACGACTTCGAGGTGCATAAGCACGAGGAAGTCTGCAATCTGTTCAAGCAGGAGGTAAAGTAAGATGGCTGGCAAGATCAACATGCGTTTGGATAAGAACGAGATGCCTTCTCAGCACCCTCAGGTCCGCAACAAGAACTTCCTCGAGGTGGCGCTGGGCTACACTGAGGAGCAGGCGCTGGACGAGGCCGCCCGCTGCCTGAACTGTAAGAACCATCCCTGCGTGGACGGCTGTCCCGTCAACGTGCGCATCCCCGAGTTTATTCAGAAGATCGTGGAGAAGGACTATGAGGGTGCATATCAGGTCATCCATCAGACCAGCTCCCTGCCCGCCGTGTGCGGCCGTGTATGTCCCCAGGAGAGCCAGTGCGAGATGCACTGCGTCCGCGGCAAGAAGGGCGATCCCGTGGGCATCGGCCGTCTGGAGCGCTTCGTGGCCGACTGGCACAACGCCCACAGCACCGAGGCCGCTGCCAAGCCCGAGAGCAACGGCCACAAGGTGGCGGTCATCGGCTCCGGCCCCGCGGGCCTGACCTGCGCCGGCGACCTGGCCAAGAAGGGCTATGAGGTCACGGTGTTTGAGGCACTGCATCTGGCCGGCGGCGTGCTGGTGTACGGCATCCCCGAGTTCCGTCTGCCCAAGGCTATCGTCCAGAAGGAAGTGGACGGCCTGAAGGCCATGGGCGTGAAGGTGGAGACCAACACCGTGGTGGGCCGCACCATCACCATCGACGAGCTCATGGAGGAGAACGGATTTGAGGCCGTGTTTATCGGCTCCGGCGCCGGTCTGCCCATGTTCATGAACATCCCCGGTGAGAACCTGAAGGGCGTCTACTCCGCCAACGAATTCCTGACCCGCATCAACCTGATGAAGGCGTACCTGCCCGACAGCGACACGCCCATCATGGATCTGAAGGGCAAGACCGTGGCCGTGGTGGGCGGCGGCAACGTGGCTATGGACGCAGCCCGCTGCTCCAAGCGCCTGGGCGCCGAGGTGTACGTGGTGTACCGCCGCGGTATGGAGGAGCTTCCCGCCCGTCACGAGGAGGTGGAGCACGCCATCGAGGAGGGCGTCATCTTCAAGACGCTGAACAATCCCGTGCAGATCAACGGCGATGAGCAGGACTGCGTGAAGTCCATGACCTGCGTGGAGATGGAGCTGGGTGAGCCGGACGCCTCCGGCCGCCGCCGTCCCGTGGAGAAGAAGGGCAGCGAGTTCGACCTGCCGGTGGACGCTGTCATCATGTCTCTGGGCACCAGCCCCAACCCGCTGATCAAGTCCACCACCAAGGGCCTGGAGGTCAACAAGAAGGGCGGCATCATCGTCAACGAGGAGGGCCTTACCTCCCGTCAGGCCGTGTACGCCGGCGGCGATGCCGTCACCGGTGCGGCTACCGTCATTCTGGCCATGGGCGCAGGCAAGCTGGGCGCCAAGTCCATTGACGAGTATCTGAGCGCCAAATAAAAGGGACTACATACGGCCCGCCCTCGGCGAACAGCCGTAGGGCGGGCTTTGTACCGCCGAGAACAGGAGGAGCACCGTGGCGAATTTCACGAAGCAGGCCATCAAGGCGTCGTTCATGAAGCTGCTGAACCAGAAGCCGCTGAGTAAGATCAGCGTCCGCGACATCGTGGAGGACTGCGGTATCAACCGCAACTCCTTCTACTACCACTTTCAGGATATTCCCTCCCTGCTGGGGGAGATCGTGACGGAGCAGACCGATGAGCTGATCCGGCAGTACCCGACCATCTCCTCCATGGAGGAATGCTTCTCCGTGGCGTTCCACACGGCACGGGAGAACCGCCGCGCTGTGATGCACATTTTCAACTCCGCCAATCGGGATATGTTCCTGCAGGACACCATGCGGCTGTGCGAGTACGTGGTGGATACGTATCTTACCACCGTGTTCTCCGATGCCAGCATCTCCGGCGGCGACCGGCGGGTGGTGGTGCAGTTCATGAAGTGCCAGCTGTTCGGCGTGTGGATCGACTGGGTCAGCGGCGGCATGAAGGAGGAGTCATTGAGCGACCTGCAGCGGATGCTCCAGCTGTGCCGCGGCGTGCCGGAGCTTATCGTGGCTCACAGCAACAACCGGCAGCTGTGAGCGGCGACAGACAAACGGCCCGCTTTGTCCAAAAACCAGACGTATACAGAGAGATGTCCGAATTTCGGGCATCTCTTTTTTCTGCCCGTACCGCAGAGCACGGCGGCGCGGTATCATGGGGCATGACAAAAAGAAAGGCGCGGAACGCGCGAAGGGAGATGCAAGTTGTGCGGAATGTGAGATCAACGGGCCCGCTGTGGGCCGTGAAAACCGGATATATCGTGGTGTCGGTGCTGTTCTGCGTGCTGGGCGCGGTGCTGCTGGTGATGTCGGAGCGGTGCGTGCCGTGGATCGGCAGGGCGCTGGGCATCGGCATGGTGGTGTGCGGCGCCATCAAGCTGGGCGGATACTTCTCCAAGGATCTGTTCCGGCTGGCGTTTCAGTACGACCTGGCCTTCGGGATCCTGCTCATCGCTGTGGGCATCATCACCCTGTGCCACCCCGGGGAGGCCATGAGCTTTTTGTGCGTGATGTTCGGTATCCCCGTGCTGGCGGACGGCCTGTTCAAGATCCAGATCGCCGTGGACGCCAGGCGCTTCGGGATTCCCCAGTGGTGGCTGGTACTGGCGCTGGCGGCGCTCACAGGCGTCATCGGACTGCTGCTGGTGCTGCGGCCCACCGAGGGGGCTCAGGCACTGGTGGTGCTGATGGGCGTGTCGCTGCTGCTGGACGGCGCGCTGAACCTCAGCGTGGCGCTGTGCGCCGTGAAGGTGGTGCGGCATCAGCAGCCGGACGTTATTGAGACAGATGACTTCGAGATCGAGTGAGAGAAAAAAGGGAAAGAGTACCGGCGCACCGCAGGGTGCGCCGGTACGCTTTTTGCGCAGGGGGGGGGTGCGCGTGTGCGGGGGCAGGAGGGCGTGGTGACCGAAAACGAGCGCGCCCG